>WOYI010630009.1_pt1 | contig 70084 bp, 64 predicted proteins | sample 6423411 | NCBI WGS metagenome assembly WOYI01 (sample SAMN13441803, study PRJNA592873) | oil field metagenome | biome: oil field; feature: oil-well bore; material: oil-contaminated soil; isolation source: oil-contaminated soil from oil-well borehole | place: Germany: Wietze | collected 2016-10-18 ...
TCGATGGCGCCCGCGGTCACGATGCGCCCCTCGCCGGAGATGATGTCGGTTGAGGGCCCGATGATCATGTCGATGCCGTCGCTGATATCGGGGTTTCCGGCGTGGCCGATGCCGATGATGCGGCCGTCTCGGATACCGATGTCGGCCCGGACGATACCCCACCAGTCCAGGATGATCGCGTTCGTGATCACCGTGTCGACAGCACCCTCGGCTCGGGTCGCCGTCGACTGAGCCATCGATTCGCGGATCGACTTGCCGCCACCGAAGACAGCCTCCTCACCGCCGACGGTCAGATCACGCTCGATCTGGATCCACAGGTCTGTGTCGCCCAGGCGCACCTCGTCGCCGACCGTCGGGCCGTAGATCGCGGCGTACCGCGCCCGGTCAAGCCAGACCATCGAGCAGCTCCTGACCGTCGGTCTTGATCTGGATGCCGGGCACCCGGCGCGCTCCGCGCAGTGTGACGGCATCGAGTTCCCGGGATGCGCCCGGCTCGAAGCGCTGTGACGTTCCAGAGGCGATGTCGAGGCGAAACCCATGAGCGCGGGCGCGATCGAACTCCAGGGACGCGTTCACGTCAGGCAAGTGGATATGCGAACCGATCTGGATCGGCCGGTCGCCGGTGTTCACAAAGACGAGCCGGATGCGCTCGGCCTCGCTTCGATCGGCATTGAGCTCGATGCGTCCTGGTTGGATTCGACAGGCGCCCGGGCCCTGCGAGGGAGCAGATGACACGGCGACTCCTCAGTCGATCGGGTGGTGGACGGTGACGAGCTTGCGGCCATCGGGAAAGGTCGCCTCGACCTGCACGTCGGCAAGCATTTCGGGAACCCCCGGCATCACCTGGTCACGCGTGAGGATGGTGCGGCCCACCTGCATCAGCTCGGCGACACCGCGTCCCTCTCTAGCTTGTTCGATGACCCAGCAAGACAGCAGAGCGACTGTCTCCGGGTGGTTGAGCAGGATGCCACGTTCGAGCCGATCGCGCGCAACCATTGCAGCGACCGTGAGGAGGAGCTTCTCGGTTTCGGCGGGTGTGAAGTGCATTCGGGCCTCCGACGGGTGATGTCAGAAGTGTGCCATATTGCGCGTGTTCGGGGCAGGCGCCGCGGTGCAGCACCGACCGTGTTCGGCGCTAAGAGGCCCGTGATTACAGGCAACATATCGCCGCGACGCGTCGAACGGTTAACAGAATCGGAACAATCGAGAAATGTCAAAGTAATGTCACGCCCCCATGCTGACAACTACCGCAGCAGTCGGCGATCTCGTGTCGCCGATCGAAACCGGCACCCGAAGCCCGGCACCGTCCGGCACGAAGACGCCACCGCACCGCCCGGCCCACCCGCACTCCACACTGATTCGCCGATCAGACCGCTGGATCGGGCGTGCCATGGGGGCACCTCACCTCACCTCACCTCACCTCAAAACATCACATGCACGACACAGAAACGGAGATCCAAATGACTATGAACGGGACACGGCGGGCGCGCAGCCTGCTGGCCGTTTCCGCCCTCGCGGCGGCGACGGCTGTTGTGCTCGCCGGATGCGGTTCTCGCGCCGGCGACGCCCCCGCGTCGACCGAATCGGGAGCCGCAGCAGCCGAGAGCTGCATCGACACGTCCGGCGACACGATCAAGCTCGGCTTCCTCAACTCGCTCACCGGCGGCATGGCGATCTCCGAGAAGACGGTCTCCAACGTGCTGCACATGGCGGCGGACGAGATCAACGCCGACGGCGGAATCCTCGGCAAGCAGATCGAGTACATCCAGGAAGACGGTGCGACCGACTGGCCGACCTTCGCGGAGAAGACCGAGAAGTTGCTCACCCAGGACTGCGTCGCCGCGATCTTCGGCGGCTGGACTTCGTCCTCACGCAAGGCTGTCAAGCCGGTCGTCGAAGAGCACAACGGGCTCTTCTTCTACCCCGTGCAGTATGAGGGCCTCGAGTCGTCGCCGAACATCTACTACACCGGTGCGACCACGAACCAGCAAATCCTCCCGGCGATGGACTATCTCGCCTCGCAGGGGGTCAAGACGCTCTTCCTGGCCGGCTCCGACTATGTCTTCCCGCGCACGGCGAATGCGATCATCAAGCTCTACGCCGCAGAACTCGGCATCGAGATCGTCGGGGAGGAGTACGTGCCCCTCGACAAGGACGACTGGACCACTCAGGTGTCCAAGATTGTGGAGGCGGATCCGGACTTCGTCTTCAACACGATCAACGGCTCGTCGAACGTCGGCTTCATCAAGGCCTACTACGACGCTGGGCTCACACCGGAGACGACCCCGATCATCTCGGTGTCGATCGCCGAGGAGGAGGCGCCGGCCATGGGTCACGAAGTCACCGGGAACTACGCATCGTGGAACTATTTCCAGTCGATGGACACCCCCAACAACCCGGGATTCATCGAGCGGTGGCAGGCCTTCCCCGACACCAGCGGGGTGACCTCTGACCCGATGGAGGCCGCCTATATCTCGCTCTACCTTTACAAGGCACTTGTCGAGGCGGCTGATTCCTTCGAGGTCGATGATGTGAACGCTGCCGCCGCAGCGGGCGGAATCACTGTCGACGCGCCGGAGGGTGTCGTCACGCTGGACGGTGAGAATCACCACATCTCCAAGCCGGGCAACATCGGCAGGATCAACGCCGACAACCAGTTCGACATCGTCTGGTCGTCCGACGGCTTCATCGATCCCGACCCCTACCTCGAGGGGTACGACTGGTTCCCCGCGGACGTGCGCGATGCACTGGTAGCCGCCGCAGGCTGATCGCCACCGGTGCATGGGTCCCGCACCCGCCCGGGCACGGGACCCACGCACCGGAGCTGCCTCCAGAAACTTCCGACCGCAGAGAGAGCGAATGCACGTGGATGCACTCTTACCGCCGCTGTTGAACGGCACCGCGCTGGGCGCGCTTCTGCTGCTCGCGGCGCTCGGCCTCACCCTCACCTTCGGCCAGATGGGGGTGATCAACATGGCCCACGGCGAGTTCATCATGGCCGGCGCTTTCATCGCCTACATGACTCAGCTGGTCGTGACCTCGAGCGACGTCTCGATCCTGTTGGCCCTGCCGCTCGCGTTCGTCGGCGCGGGACTGCTCGGCCTACTTCTCGAGATCGGCATCATCCAGTGGATGTACCGACGGCCGCTGGACACTCTCTTGGTCACGGTCGGGGTGGCACTGATCCTCCAGCAGATCGCGCTGCAGGTCTTCCCGGCACAGGGCGTGCCGGTGGAGGCCCCCGGATGGCTCGACGGGCAGATCAACGTCTTCGGCTACGCCTGGCCGCTTCGCCAGGCGTTCACGATCCTGCTCGCCGCCGCATGCCTGGCTGCGCTCGCCGCCTGGCTCAGGTACTCGTCCTTCGGACGCCGGATCAGGGCAACCGTCCAGAATCGGGATCTTGCTGAGACCAGCGGCATCCGGACGCGCAACATCGACCGGATCACATTCTTCGTGGGTTCCGGCTTGGCGGGCGTGGCTGGCGTTGCGGCTTCCCTGATCGGCGGCACGAATTCTCAGATGGGCACCCAGTACATCATCCCGGCGTTCCTCGTCGTGGTTGCCGGTGGTGTCGGCCAGATCAAGGGCACCGTCGTCGCCGCATGGGGGTTCGGGATCGCACTGTCACTCTTCGCGGACTGGGCGACGGGAAGCCTTGCGCAAGTGCTCGCCTTTCTCCTCCTGGTGGCGTTCCTGCAGTTCCGTCCGCAGGGCCTGTTCACGGTCCGCACCCGGGGGCTGACATGACGAAACTCAAACCGTGGCTTCCGGTCATCGGCATTGCGCTGTTCGCCGCGCTGCTCCTGGTCGTTGCGCCGGCCGTGCTGTCTATGCACTGGCTCAACAATCTCGGCAAGTACTGCTGCTGGGCGATCGCAGCGGTGGGGATCGGACTGGCCTGGGGGCGCGGCGGAATGCTGGTCCTCGGCCAAGGGGTCTTCTTCGGGCTCGGTGCCTACGCGATGGCGATGCACCTCACGCTGGAGAGCACGGCACCCGGCAGCCTTCCCGTCTTCATGATCCTCTATGATCCGCTAGCCGCGCTCCCGCCATTCTGGGAGCCGTTCCGCAATGAGGCGTTCACGCTGGTGGCCATCGTGTTGCTCCCGGTGATCGTGGCGGGGGCGCTCGGATTCGCCCTGTTCAAGCGTCGAATAAAGGGAGCGTACTTCGCGATCCTTTCACAGGCGCTGGCAGTGGCGCTCGCCGTGCTGATCAGTTCGACGATCCGCGAGACCGGCGGCGACACAGGGCTCAGCGACTTCAAGTACTTCTTCGGGTTCATTCTGAACGACGATGCGAACAAGGTCATGGTCTTCATGATCGCCGCTTCGCTGCTGGTCCTGTGCCTGCTCGCGGTGTGGCAGCTGAACCGCAGTCGCTTCGGCGAACTGCTGATCGCGACGCGCGATGCCGAAGAGCGCGTGCGGTTCCTCGGCTATGACCCCGCCAACATCAAGCTGGTCGCCTACGTGGTCGCCGCCGTGATGGCCAGCATCGCGGGTGCGATGTTCGTCCCCATCGTCGGCATCATCACGCCGGCCGAGATCGGTGCATCCGCCTCGATCCTCATGCTCGCCGGAGTCGCGCTCGGCGGGCGTGCCTCGCTCTTCGGCCCGGCGCTGGGAGCGATGGCGATCGGCTGGGGACAGTCGAGTCTCGGCTCCACCTGGCCCGACGGGTGGATCTACATCCTGGGCCTGGTCTTCATCCTGGTGACCCTTTTCCTCCCCATGGGGCTGTCTTCACTGTTCGGCAAGGCGAAGGCTCTGCTGTGGCGCCCACGCGAATCGCCGGCCACGCCCGCGGCCAAGGCCCACGATCTCGAAGGGGTGCAGAAATGAGCCTGTCTGAGGGTTCGCTCGTCGTCACCGACCTCAGGGTCGCGTTCGACGGATTCGTCGCGGTCGACGGCGTCTCCTTCGACGCCCACCCTGGCGAGGTCCGGTTCCTCATCGGCCCGAACGGGGCCGGCAAGACGACCTGCATCGATGCCATCACGGGTTTGTCGAAGGGCACCGGTTCGGTAAAGCTCGGCGACCAAGAGCTTCTCGGCAGGTCCACCCAGAAGATCGTTCGGCTCGGGGTAGGTCGGACCTTCCAGACGGCGAGCGTGTTCGAGCAGCTCTCGGTCCTACAGAACCTCGACATCGCCGCCGGGCTGCACCGCTCCGCGCTCTCTCTCCTCCGAGCGAGACGCGGCGTGGATCCGGCGATCGAGCTGGCTCTCGAGGAGACCGGGCTCGGTGATGAGCGTGAGACGCCGGCGGGCATCCTTTCTCACGGTCAGAAGCAGTGGCTGGAGATTGGGATGATGCTCGTCCAGGAGCCGCGGGCGCTCCTCCTCGACGAACCCGTCGCCGGTATGAGTCAGGATGAACGCACCGCTACGGGCGAGCTCCTGCAGCGCATTGCCCAGCGCCGCATCGTTCTGGTCGTCGAGCACGACATGGACTTCATGCGTCGCTACGCTTCGCGCGTCACAGTGTTGCACCAGGGAAAGGTGCTCTCGGAGGGTGCCGTTGCGCAGGTGCAATCGGATCCCAGGGTTCAGGAGGTCTACCTCGGCACCGCCGCGGCCGTGACGCCCCAGGTGGAGGGAGCCTGAAGTGCTCGAGCTGAACGATATCCAGGCCGGATACGGCCGTACCCTTGTGCTCCATGGCGTGACGTTGCCTGCCGCGAAGGTGGTCGCTGTCCTCGGCCACAACGGCGCCGGCAAGTCGACGTTGCTGCGCGTCGCGATCGGACTCATCAAGCCGCGCAGCGGCAGGGTGATCTTCGACGGCGAGGACGTCACCGCGTTGCCGCCCAACAAGCGCGTCGCGCGCGGCATGGCCTATGTGCCGCAGGGTCAGCAGTCTTTCCCTCAGCTCACCACGATGGAGAACCTACAGCTCGTCGCCGACGGGCGCAGAGCAGGCAAAGCGCTGATCGAACAGCAGCTTTCGCGCTTTCCCGCTCTGGAGAAGTTCGCCACCCGAAAGGCAGGTCTGCTCTCGGGTGGCCAGCGTCAGCAGCTCGCGATCGCCCGGGCTCTCATCACCGAGCCGAAGCTGCTCATTCTCGACGAGCCGACCGAGGGCATTCAGCCGACGATCGTCGCCGAGATCGAGCAGACGCTCATGCAGCTCGCGAGTGGGGGCCTTTCCGTCCTTCTGGTCGAACAGCACATCGGCTTTGCGCTGGAAGCAGCGGACAAATACCTCGTGCTCGCGAGCGGCTTCGCGTCGAGCGCGGGTGATGGCGGATCGGCTGCCGCCGAAGGGGTACGGGCGGCGATGGCGATCTAGAACGCGGCTTGCTCGCAACACGCGTGAAACACGGTGCAGCGACAATGGCTCACGTGCGAGGCGCGGAGGGTGCAACGTGATGTGCAGGTCTCGGTGAGCAGGGCGGGCAACGCGCGGGCAGCGGCCGAGGACAGTCTCGAGGACTATGCCTTCCGCTTTGTTCCACGGACGTTCCGGAGGTGGAGCGCGGGCTCCATCGGCGTGACGGCTCTCGGCTCAATCGCGTTCCTCGCCGACTTCTCGATCGGCGCGAGTGTCGGAATCGATCACGGAACGAACAACGCCGTTCTCGGCATTCTGTTCGCATCGATCACGATCTTCATCGTCGGCCTCCCCATCGCGTACTACGCGGCTCGCTACAACCTCGATCTGGATCTGATCGCCCGCGGGTCGGGGTTCGGGTACTACGGGTCCGCGATCACGACGGTGATCTTCGCGGTGTTCACGTGCATCTTCTTCGCCCTCGAGGGGGCGATCATGGCGCAGGGGCTGCATGTCGCGCTCGCCATCCCGCTGCCGATCGGCTATCTCATCTCGACCGTCGTCGTCATCCCGATCGTGATCTATGGGATGCGCGCACTCGAGCGCCTTCAGTTCTGGACCACACCGCTTTGGCTCGCGCTCGCACTGCTGCCGCTGCTCTGGGTGATCGTGTCCGAGCCCGAAGCGGTGAGCGCATTCGGGGCGTTCACCGGCGAGTCGGATGGCGCCGTCAGCTTCGATGCAGTCGTCGCGAGCGCCGCCGTCTGCTTTGCGCTGACGCCGCAGCTGGCCGAGCAGATCGACGTCATCAGAGCCATGCCGCCGCGCACACGACGCAATCGTCGGTCGTGGTGGACTTCGCTCCTGTTCGCGGGTCCGGGCTGGGTGCTCTTCAGCGGCATCAAGCAGGTCATCGGCGTCTTCCTTGCGGTCTACCTCATCACCCGCGTCGATCCGGGTCTCGGTCAGCAGGCTGCCGAACCGGTCCGCCAGTTCATTGCGCTCTACGAATCGATCATGCCGGAGTGGCTCGCGATCGCACTGGCGCTCGTTCTCGTCGTCGTTGCCCAGGTCAAGATCAACGTGACCAACGCTTATTCGGGCTCTCTTGCGTGGTCGAACGTCTACACGCGGCTCACCAAGACCTACCCGGGCAGATCGGTTTTCATCTTCTTCAATCTCGCGATCGCCCTCGCTCTGATGCTGATGGATGTGTTCAGTCTCATCGGCTTCGTTCTCAGCCTCTATGCAAACGTCGTGATGGCGTGGCTCGTCACGATCGCGGCCGACATCGTGATCAACAAGCACATTCTGCGCATCGCCCCCGTCTACCCTGAGTTCCGCCGCGGGATGCTGCGCGACTGGAATCCGGTCGGCCTCGTCTCGGTGAGCGTGGCGTCCTTGCTATCGCTGGCTACGTTCGGAGGCGTGTTCGGGGAGGGGCTCCGGCCGTTCTCCGTGCTGATCGCCATCGGCGTTGCGGCGATTGCGACTCCGCTCATGGCGTTGGCCACGCGGGGGAGATTCTATTTGCGGCGCCAGACGGATGGCATCGCGTCGTCGAGACTTGATGCGGACGGCAACCCTTCGGGTGAGCGACTTCGCTGCCACGTCACCGGCTACACGTTCGAACGTCCGGATATGCTGGCATCGGCTGAGCGCGGACCATACGGGGAGATGCAATATGTCTCGTCTCTCGCGCTGACGCTGGACCACTCTGACCGCTATGTCCTGCCAGCCGACCCGGTGTCGCGGCGAAATCGTCCGGCGAGGCCGAAGACCAGGGCGATCAGACGAGAGAAGGGTGAGGGCGGATGATGGCGGAGGGTCTGGACACTCCGACTGCGATCCTCGCCAATGCCGCCGCGGCTCTCCGCGAGCGCGCTTTCGACGAGATCTCGTACCGGACTTTAGGTGACTCCGTCGGCGTGTCGGAGAGGACGGTCTACCGCCACTTCCCGACGAGGTCCCACCTGCTGGAGGGCGTCGCCGGTTGGATCGAATCGACAGAGTTCCCCTTGTCATCCTTCGTGACGATCGACCAGTTCCAGGATGCTGTGCGCGCCCGGTTCGTGGCGTTCGATTCGTCGCCGGCCTTCGCGTTCGTGTGCGCTCGAGCGGCATCGATTTCGCCGACCGGTGAGCCGGAACCCACGTTCTTCACTCGCGCGCTGGTGGCGATGCTCGCCGCCAGTCACCCCTCCGTGAACGAGCGGGATCTTCGCCGGGCCGCAGCGACCCTGCGCTACTTCGCCTCAGCTTCGTTCTGGGCTCGCATGCGTACCGGCTTCGAGATGAGCGCCCCAGCGATCTCCGACGTCTTCGAGCGCACGGTCGCAGAAGTTCTCGGAAATCGGTTCGCTCTCACCGCCACCGGCATGGATGGCACTTCGCAACGGGTGGCGGGCTGACGATGTCGGTGACATCCGAGTGCGACGCACGAGCAAGCCTGAACGTCAGTCGCACGCAAGAGGCGATTCTCGCAGCCTATACCGACCTGATCGAGGAACTCGGCACGGACGACGTGTCGTTCCGGCTGATCGCCAGACGTGCGGGCGTCGGTGAACGCACGATCTTTCGAAACTACCCGACAAAGGTCGATCTTCTGCTCGCGACAGCGGGATGGATCGAGGCAGAGATCTTCCCGCGGCAGGATGCTCAGAGCATCTTCGACATGCCGCTCACGATTCGGGCCGCTATGGAGTCGTACGACCATCGTCCAGAGCTCGCCCACGTGGTCGCTGAAACGACCATGCGCGGGATCAGCGGGGGTGCGCCCAGCCCGCGACGTGCGACGCTCGAGGCGATGATCGATGCCGAGATTCCTGCGCTCGGCGAGGGTGAGCGCAGGGCGATCGTCGCTGCGCTCGCCCACCTCGATTCAGCGGCGACTTGGGTCACGTTCCGCCGAGAGTTCGGGATGGGCCGCGCCGATATCGCCGATGCCGCGGGATGGGCGGCGGAGGCAGTGCTCGATCCGATTCGCTCGCGGGTCGGCTGAAGCGGGCATCGTCGCGACGCGCGGCGCGGCGCGGACCTCTCACCAGGTCGAATCGCCCCGGATGACGGCATCCGAGCCGCCGTCGATGAATACGATCTGACCGCACAGGTGCGCGTTCTCTTCGCTCGTCAGCCATGTCAGCAGGTACGCGACGTCGCGCGGTTCGAACATCCCGTTCAGCGGCATCGGCACCGTGTCGAGCACCGCCTTGCGTGCGTCGTCGGAGCCGGTGAGCTCCGCTGTCATGGGCGTGAGCACGATCCCGGGAGCGACACCGTTCAGTGGTACGCCGGCGCCGGCCCATTCGGCGGTCGCGGCGTTGCGCCGGATCCACCGGGCGAGCGCCTGCTTCGTGGTGCCGTAGATGCGGCTGGCGGTGTCGCCGCCAGCCGCTTCGAGCTCTGCTCCGCGTGCAAGCGCACCCGGCTCGTCGCCCGCGAGCAGCAGATCCAGGAGGGCGGCGTCGGGCGGGAACAATGATGCCATGGATGCCGTGGCGACAGCCCGCGGTGCGGACGAGCCGGCGAGCAGAGGGCGCAGACCCTCGAGCGTCGCGACCGTGCCGAAGAAGTTCACCGCGACCGTGGTCGCCGTCGGCGCGAGAAGGCCCGCGTTGGCGATGATCGCATCGATCGTGCCGCCGCTGAGTTCGCTGACCTTCGCGACCATGGTCTCGCGTCCATCGGCGGTGGCGAGGTCGGCGTCGATATCGGTTCCCCGAAGGTCGACGCCGATCACGCGGTGTCCGCGCTCAGTGAGAAGCGTGGCCGTGGCCTTGCCGATTCCGCTGGCGGCACCGGTGATGACATATGTCCGAGACATGCGTGATCCTCCCCTCTGGTGTCGCAGTCTGCGACGGTGCGCACTATACCCCTTCCGGGCTGACGAAGAGTGAAGGACGCATGACCAGCGACGTCCAGGCAGACAGGAGAGCGGTGCCGAGCGCGCCGAAGGCCAGCCACGTCAGTGCCGCGGCGAGCCACCCGGTGACGAAGAATCCGAGAAGCAGCGCGCCGATCCACAGCAGGCCGACGGCCAGCAGTGTGGTGAGAGCGAGGGCAGCAGCACGCAGGGGTGTGCGGCGGAACGCGGCGAACGCCGTGGATCCGTCACCCGAAGCGACCCCGGCGAGTACACCGAGGGCGATCGTCATCGCCGGCGGGACGAGCCACAACGAGGCCAGTCCGGCGAGGGCCACGGCCAGAACGACCACAAAGGCCGCCGCACCCTCGGCCCATCGGGGACGCGATCGGCGCGCGCCGGAAGCAGAAGCGCGCACCTCGGCGACAATCACAATGAGCGCGGCCCCACACGAGGACGCCGACACGAGGGCCAGCGCCACGAACGCGAGCGCGGTGGACGGCGTGGCGAACGGGGCCGCTGTCGCGGACTGCACGACAGCGTTGCCTACGACCGCGACCACGAAAACAGGCCAGCCCCGAGCCATGAGCGCGATCATCCGTTCCTCGCGGCATTGTTCAGGACGTCGATGATTGAGCCTGAGTAGAGCTCGCGATCGCCGACCGTCACCGAGACGACGGCTTGATCGTCACCGGGCGAGACCACCATGATGTCGCCGCCGTCCATCGTCTCGCCCGCGCATGTCACCTCACCCGACGAAGCCTGCACACAGACCGGGGCAACGAGGATCGCCGTCTTCTCGGCGAGCAGGACGTCGATCGCCGCATACCGCACCTCGGCCAGATGGTCGCCGCCGACGGGGGCGATCGCCGCGACCTGCGAGCATCCCGCCAGCCCCATCACCCCGGCGAGCACGATCGCCGCCGCACGCACTCTCACCCGCACCATCACAGGCCGCGCGCCCTTTCATAGGCGACGAGCCTCGCCCGCTCGGTCATGTGCTGACTCTCGAGCGCGGCATCCGTGATCGCCGAAAGATCGAACGGTGCGCGCAGCAGCAGCTCGGTGTTGCGATCCAAAGGCGAGCCGCGCCGCATCATGGGTGTCTCGGCCCAGTCGTTCGCTGCGAACTCGCGACTGCGCGAAGCGAGATCCCGCAGACTGCCGCTCGTGCCTGGCACCGCGGGGGAGGCATGATCGAGCACGGTGGTGAACAGCGAGAGCGTGCCGTCGCGGTTGTCGACGATCTCGACCACTTGCTGCTGCTGGGGGAAGTCGATGCACGACGCGGTCGTGATCTCCCAGAACCCTCCGCCGGGGGACGTGTGCGCGAGGATCTGGTTGAGGTGCGTGTGGCCGTTGAGCCATCCGACCACGGACGGATACCTCAGCAACAGGTCGATGAACTCTTCCGCACCGTGCAGCACTTCGGCATCACCGGGGCGCTGCGCGCGGTTCTCGAGGGTGAGGCTGTTGTGGTGGCTGAAGATGAGCGCGAGCTTCTTCTCCGTCCTCGCCTTCTCCAGCTCGCGTTCGAGCCAGCGGAACTGCACATCCGGTACTGCCCCGTCGGGCCCGGCGACCTGGTTGCAGGTGTCGAGACCGAAGGCGCGGACGTGAGGCGAGAGATCGGCCCGCCACCAGGTCTCGCCCGTGTTGAGGTTGTGCTGGGTGAAGCCGTGGCCGACGGGACCCGGCGCCGATTGAGTGCGGAAATGCTCGGCCATGAAGTCGCGCTGCTCGAACAGGTAGCGGTCGGGGTTGGCGGTGACGCTCCGGAATCCCGGACGGCCCAACGCGAGCCCGAGCGCGTCGACTGCCTGCTGAAAGGCGCTCCCGCTCGAGGCGTAGCCGTTCAGGATGCTGCCCGCCGTGCTCGTGAGCGTCGATGACTTCTGTCCGCCGACGGCCAGAGCGCGCAGCTGCGGGCTGAGGTCGAACGTGCCGAGCAGGAGCGTATCGTGATTGCCGTAGACGGCATACCACGGCGCAGGTAGGCCGACCGATTCGACGGGCTCGGCGATCGCCTGAGCGAGCAGTTCCGGCAGGCGCGGGAACCCGTACTCGCCGAACGCACCGCCCGACGGGTCGCCCGGCCGGTAGGCCCACGTCGCTCCGGCCCAGGCCTGCACGCCCTGGAAGCTCGGGCCGGAACTAGCCGGGTCGACGCTGCGTCCGTCCATCAGATCGATGTACCAGCGCAGCTCGAGGTGAGAGTGCATGTCGGCGCTGTCGCCCGTGACGATTGCCGCAGCCATCGGCGCACCGGTGAGCGGACTGTACCGCGCGTCGGAAAACGCCTGCACCATGGCCGCGGTGGTGTGCGGACTGAGCGGGTCGTGCGGGTGGAAGGCCGACCCCCAAGCGGGGTGGTCCTGCACGATCATCGGTTCGATGCGCCCGGGCGACTGTGCGTCTATCACATGCAGATCGGAAAGGTGCCCCAGATAGAGGAGCGACCGACGGGATCCCGAGCGAGCGGCATCGGGCTTGGCGCGCAGCACGTCGAGTCGCGGAACATAGGGCTCTCCGGGACCGATCATGAGGCCGCGGTAGCTGCGTTCGATGACCGAGCCCTGCCGGATCGTCTGGACGAGTGTCGTGGGGGTCTCCGCCGCGGTCGTCACTGCCGTCAGGCGCGGCGCAAGGTCGTCGATGCGCACTCCGGTGGCCGCTGCGAGCAGCGCGCTTCGGAACAGGAACTGCCTACGGGACAGCACGTGATTCATCCGTTTCGGGTGGAGCGAGGGAGACGATCGGCCGGTCCGCGCCGCGCGGCACGATCATAGCGTTTGCGTCGCGCCATGTGTGGACGCTTCTCGTTGCGCGCGTGCCGGTCATTCACGCCCAGACGTCGCTGATCGGGATGTCGTGTCCCAGCACGTCCTGTGCGGCGCGGTGACCAGACAGCATCGCGCCGGGCACGGTGGCCGGGTCGTCGCTCCAGGTTGCCTCGCCGGCGAGGTGCAGGACCCCGCCGATCGGAACCGCGAGCTGGTCGTGCTCTTCGGGGAGGGAGCCGATGGCCATGTACGCATAAGCGCCGTGTGAGAACGGGTCCTCCTGCCAGGAGGTCATCTTCACGTCGATCGGTTCGGGAACTCCTGCGCCGTACAGGCGGCGCAGCTGGACCATGACCGACGCGCCGACGTCGGCGGACTCCCACCCACGTGTCTGGATGGCCGCCGGGCCTGCGGCGAAGGTCAGCAGTGTCGGTGCACCGTGCAGGGCAGAGAGGTCATACCAGGAGTGCCACCACCGGCTTTCAGAGCCCTGCTGACGGATCGCGTAGACGCCGTCGTCCCAGAACTTCTGCGGGAAGGTCAGGAAGATCTTCTCGAACGCGTTCATCTTCAACCGGCTCAAAGGATCGGCGTGCGTCTCGGGCAGGGGCGGGTCGATCGTGAATGCGCCCGAGGTGAGCACTCCGATGGGAACGGTCACGACCGCGCTCGCCGCGGTGAACCCCCCGCCGCGAGAAGTGCGTGCCGTGACCCCATGGGTCGACCACTCGACCGACTCCACGACGTGGTGAAGGCGCACATCGAGCCCCTCGGCGATGTGCGCCGGCAGCCGGTCGTAACCGTCGGGAAAGACCACCTCGTCGCCGTTGACGGTGTCGTCGTCGAGACCGTGCGCGCCCAGCTCTTCGATCCAGACGCCGTATTGCTCTTCGACACGGTGTTCGAGGTACTCGCGGACACGCTCTGTGCGCTCGGCGCTCCACTTTCGACGTGCCAGGACGACCTCGGTGACGTCTCGATAGGAATCCCCGGGGGCGGATGCTTCGATCACCTCGACGAGGTCGGCGTTGACCGCGTGGATATCGGCGGCGTACGCCGCGGCCTCCTCGTCGCTCAGGCGCGTGCCGTCGGGGGAGTAGTGGGCGATGGGCCGGCTGTCCGGCTGATAGCCACCGACGGTGAACTCCACCATCCGCATGCCGAACGCGGTCGCAGCCGCCGCGACCGGGCTGTCATCGATGCCGTGGATCCACGACGCGCCCCGGTCTGTGGGATTGCCGTCGGTGCGGTCGGTCCACGTGCGTCCGCCGATGCGATCCCGTGCCTCGAGTACGACGACGCTCCTTCCCGCGCGCTGGAGCAGCTTTGCGGCCGTGACTCCCGAGACGCCGGCGCCGATCACGATGGTGTCAAACCCCTCCATGGCGTTCTCCTTCCGCTCCCTCTGACGCTACGGGAAGCCGCGATCTGGGCTTCGTCTCCATGATGGCGCACCTCGCGGGTGCGACGTACAAGCTTGCCGGCGGACGCCCAGGGGGCCGGCGCCGGGCGTGGCGCACCGGGACGCTGGGTCACCGCGAGCGCCTGAGGCGCATTTCGTCGTCTGGTCTATGATTCTGTGGACGCCGCGGGCAACGCGGTCGACACGAGCGGCGGGCGGCGGGAGCATCGTGACCGAATCTGCGGCCGCACTCGCCATACCGCTCATACCGGCCGCACTCGCGCTTCCCGTGGCCGCGGGCCTCGGCGCTCTGATCGGCTCGTTCATGACCGTGGTCGTCCAACGAGTGCCGCAAGGCATGAGCGTCGTCCGATCCTGCAGCCGCTGCCCTCAGTGCGCGCACCGGATCGCCTGGTTCGACAGCCTCCCGGTACTCTCCTACTTTGCGCTGCGCGGGCGGTGTCGGCACTGCGGAGCGCCCATTTCGTCGCGCTATCCGCTCATCGAAGCACTCACGGCCGTCGTGTTCGTGCTCGTCATCTGGGCCGCGTACCGCGGCACCCAGCCGGCGATCCTCACGCCGCTCCTGCTGTACTGGGCGGCGACCGCGGTGGCACTCGGCTTCATCGACCTCGAGCACCATCGGCTTCCGAACGTCATCGTGCTCCCGGCTTACGTCGTCTCAGCGGTGATGTTGGTGATCGCGTCGATCGTCACCGGCGAGTACGGAAGGCTCGCCTCCGCCGCGATCGGGATGCTCGCGCTCGGCGGCTTCTATTTCGCGCTCGCGACGCTCCAGTCCGGAGGTATGGGATCAGGTGATGTCAAGCTCGCGGGCGCGCTCGGCATGATCCTCGGCTGGCTGGGCTGGGCGCAGCTGGTCGTCGGCGGATTCGCCGCGTTTCTGCTGGGCGGTGCGTTCGCCGTCGCGCTCATGGTCAGTGGGCGCGCGAACCGCAAGACCGCATTGCCCTTCGGCCCCTTCATGATGCTGGGCGCCGCCGTCGGCGTGTACGCGGATCCGGCGTCCGTTCTGCTGTAGGCCGCGAACTGAGCGGGCCCGACGTTTCCGGAGGAGGCCTGTCAAGCCCTCCTCGCCGGGTCGCCGGGCGGCATAGCCTGGGCTGATGAACATTGCGCGCATGATCGCGTGGGCGTTGACCCTGGTGCCGGTACGCGCGTTCCTGCGGTACAGCGAACAGCGCGGACCCGTCCTCGCCGACAGCGTCACCTATCGCGCGCTCTTCAGTGTGTTCGCCGGCGTGCTGCTGGGCTTTTCCGCGGCGGCGCTCTGGCTCAGCGGGAACCCTGATGCGTGGAGCGCGCTCGTCGATGCCGTCGACCGCGTGATTCCCGGGCTCGTCGGCCCCGAGGGTCTCATCAAGACCGAAGCGATCGCGGTACCCGCGGGACTTTCGGTCGCCGGCATCCTGTCGCTGGTCGGCCTCATCGGCGCGGCGATCGGGGCGATCGGGTCGCTCCGCGCAGCGATGCGCGCGATCTGCGGGCAGGTCACCGACGACGTCCCCTTCTACTGGGTCATGCTGCGCAATCTCGGCCTCGCGATCGGCGCCGGCGGCGCGCTCGCGCTCTCGGCCGTCGTGACCGTGCTGGGCACAGCCGGCCTCGGCACGGTCGCGGGATGGCTCGGCATCCCTCCGGACGATGCGCTCATCGCCTGGGGCAGCCGCATCCTCGCGATCGTGGTGACGTTCACACTTGACGCCATCGCGATCGCGGTGCTCTTCCGTGCACTCTCGGGAGTCCGCGCCCCGGCCCGCGCACTGTGGACGGGCTCGCTGCTCGGTGCCGTCGGCTTGAGCGTGCTCCAGCAGCTCTCCGGCCTGTTCGTCGGCGGAGCCGCATCCAACCCGCTGCTGGCCTCATTCGGGGCGCTGATCGCGCTCCTCATCTGGTTCAACCTCTCAGCGCAGGTCATCTTGATCGCGACCTCGTACATCGCGACCCTCGTCGAAGAGGAGGGTGACCGGGTTCGCGCCCGCTTCGGCGCGACGACCTTCGCTCAGCGCCGCGTGCGCCGCGCCGAGGACGCCGTGCGCGCCGCGGCCGCCGAGCTCTCCGCGGCACGCGAGGCGGCGGAGCGGGAGCGAACGGGCGCGTGACGCTCGGGTAAGCCCTGTGTTACAAGCCGCGTTCCAGAGCGCGACGGGACGGGCGGGGCACTAGCGTGGAATCGTGCCAGAACATGAACCTGTGACTGTCCCCAGTTCCGCGGCGGCGGCCCCCCCTCCGCGCCGGGCGACCCACCCGCTGGCGCTCGCGCCGGTCGCCGGTCCGGCGAGCACGGTGGACGGTTTCGTGCGTCAGTTTCTGCGCAATCTGAACTATGAGCGTGGTGTGCCGCTCTCGGCCGCGAGCGCCAACGACCGCTACTTCGCCTTCGCGATGACGGTCCGCGACTACCTCATGGCCCGGTGGCTCGAAGACCTTCGTCGTCAGAGGGTCGCCCAGGCAAAGGGCGTCTGCTACCTTTCCGCGGAGTATCTGCTCGGCCGACAGCTCGACAACAACCTGCTTGCGAGCGGCCTCACCGACATCGCCACGACGGCGATGGCGGAGTGCGGCATCGACATCGAGGACCTGCGCGCGGCGGAGGTCGAGCCCGGTCTCGGCAACGGCGGACTCGGGCGGCTCGCGGCGTGCTTCATCGACTCGCTCGCCACGATGGGCGTGCCGAACATCGGCTACGGGATCCGGTACGAGTACGGGATCTTCCGGCAGACCTTCGAGGGCGGCCAGCAGGTCGAGCAGCCCGACTCGTGGCTGGCGATGGGCTCCCCCTGGGAGTTTCCGCACCCGGAGGCTGCTCAGCTCGTCTCATTCGGCGGTCGCACCGAACTCTACGACGACGAAGGCACCGAGCGCACCCGCTGGATCCCCGCCTGGAACGTCCTGGCGCTTCCGTACAACTACATGGTCCCGGGCTACCAGAATGGGCGCGTCAACACGCTCCGCCTGTGGAGCGCGAAGGCGACGAACTCCTTCGATCTCCGCGTCTTCAACTCGGGTGACTATGAAGAAGCTGTGCGGTCACAGACGTTCGCCGAGAACATCTCCAAGGTGCTCTACCCCGAGGACTCCACTCCGCAGGGCAAGGAGCTCCGCCTGCAGCAGCAGTATTTCTTCGTCGCGGCATCCATCAAGGACTTCTTCGACTATCAGCTCTCCGCAGACTTCGACCTTGCCGCTCTGTCCGACCGGGTCATCTTCCAGCTGAACGACACTCACCCCGTGATCGGGGTTCCTGAGTTCATGCGCGTCCTCATCGACGAGAAGAAGCTCGAATGGGATGACGCGTGGGCGATCACCCAGCAGTGCTTCGCGTACACGTGCCACACGCTGCTGCCGGAGGCACTCGAGGTCTGGTCGGTCGATCTGCTGGGGCGGCTTCTGCCCCGGCACCTCGAAATCATCTACCGGATCAACGACGAGTTCCTCGCTGCCGTCCGCGCACGCTTCGGCGATGACGAGATGCGCCTGCGCAACATGTCCATCATCAGCGAATTCCCCGATCGCTCGGTGCGCATGGCCTATCTCGCCACGGTCGCCGGAGCGAAGGTCAACGGCGTCGCGGAACTGCACTCGCAGCTGCTGCGCGACAAGGTGCTGCCCGACTTCAACGAGTTCTACCCGGGCAAGTTCACAAACGTCACCAACGGCATCACGCCGCGCCGGTTCGTCCGACTCGCGAACCCCGGCTTGTCCGACCTCATCACCGACGCCATCGGCACCGGATGGCTCACGGATCTCGAACGGCTGCGAGAGCTGGAGGCTTCGGCCGAGGACCCGCAGTTCCGCGCCGCGTTCGCAAGCGTCAAGGCGGCGAACAAGCGGCACCTGAACGACGTGTTGCACGCGCGCGACGGGTTCGACGTGAGTGACGGGCACATGCTCGACGTCATGGTCAAACGCTTGCACGAGTACAAGCGGCAGATGCTGAAGGTGCTGCACATCGTCACCGTGTACGAGAGCATCGTGTCGCAGCGGATCGCGGTGTCGGACGTCCAGCCTCGCACCTTCATCTTCGGAGCCAAAGCCGCGCCCGGCTATGCCATGGCCAAGCGGATCATCCACCTCATCAACGCGGTCGGTACGGTGGTCAACACAGACCCACGGGTCGAGGGCCGCCTGAAGGTCCTCTTCCCGCCGAACTACAACGTCACCCTCGCCGAACGGGTCATTCCTGCCGCGGACCTCTCCGAGCAGATCTCGCTCGCCGGCAAGGAAGCGTCGGGCACGGGCAACATGAAGTTCGCCCTCAACGGCGCGCTGACGATCGGCACGGATGACGGTGCGAACGTCGAGATCCGCCAGCTCGTCGGCGACGACAACTTCTTCCTCTTCGGAATGAGCGAGCCCGAAGTCGAGGCGCTGTGGGCGCGCGGCTACAAGCCGGCGGACTTCTATCAGCGCGACGAGAACCTGCGACACGCGATTGATATGATCGCCTCGGGTGTGTTCTCGGGCGGCGACAAGAGCGTGTTCGAGCCGGTCGTGTCGAACTTGCTCTACGACGACCGTTTCATGGTGCTCGCCGACTACTCGGCATATATCGCGGCCCAGGAGAAGGTCGATGCCGCATACGCCGATCAGGATGCCTGGACGCACGCGGCGATCCTCAACGTCGCTCGCAGCGGATTCTTCTCATCCGATCGGTCGATGCGCGACTACATCGATCGCATCTGGCACGCGCAGCCACTGCGCTGACGCAGAGTCGGCCGTCAGCGGGCGGGGCGATCGTCTGCGCGGGTGGACAGGAGCAGGGATCGCTTCAGAGTCTCCGGATCTAGGAGAGTGCGAACCCGCCCTGCGCCACTCGAATGTGCTCTGTGATCGCCTGGAGCGTCGCTGCGACAGCAGGATTGCGCGCACCCTCGTCGCGCGCCACGGCCCAGTACGCGAGCGGATGCTCGTACCGGCCGTCGAGCACCCGCATCAGCCGCGGATCGGGGTCACCGAGGAAGTCCGGGAGGAGCCCGATGCCCGCCCCGGCCGCGGTGGCCTCGACGTGGGCGAACACGCTCGTCGACCGCAACGACGGAGGAGATCCGGGCAACTCCTGCAGAGCGCGGTCGAGTTCGTCGACCTGCAGCGAGCTCTCGACGTAGTAGATGAGGGGATGCCCTGCGAGATCGGCGACGGAGGCCGGGGTGCTGTGCATCCCGAGGTATTCCCGGCTCGCGTAGAGCCGCAGCGCGTATGCGCACACCGGGGTCGCGTACGCGCGGAGGACCTGCGGGCGACCGACGACGATCTCGAGGTCGACGCCCGAGCGATTCTGCCGCACGCGCTGCGTCGCGGACAGGATCTCGACCGCGAGAGCCGGGTGCTCCTTCCGGAGAGCCGCCATCGCTGGTGCGAGAAACACCGACGTGAAAGCGTCGGGGGCGCCGATGCGCACCATCCCGTGCACGCGGTCGCCGTCGGCGCCGTCGATGAGCTCGCGCATCGCTCCTTCGATGCTCTCCGCGGTTCCGACGGCGCGGCGTCCGAGCGCGGTGACCTCCCACCCGCCGGTTCCGCGCACCAGCAGTCGACCTCCCATTGCAGCCTCCAGCGACGCGATCCGGCGCGAGACCGTGGAGTGGTTGACGCCGAGCACGCCACCGGCCGCCGTGTACCGTCCGAGACGCGCGACCGCGAGGAACGTCATGAGGGCATCCAAGGGAGGTTCCGGGGCGGGGGAGCTCACTCACCAAGTGTGCGCCAACGCACAGCATCAGTGCAAGAATGTCGCCCTTACGTGCATTGATCTACATGCCTTGGGCGCCTAGCCTGACTCAGCCGGAGCAGGAGAACACCATGAGCATCGAGACACCCACCCGCACTGACGCTGGTCTCACGACGGTCGCGCATTTCGTCGGCGGACGCCGAATCGCCGACACCGGCGGTCGCCGCGGCCCCGTCTTCAATCCCGCGACCGGGAGGCGGACCGGCGAGGTCGTCCTCGCGTCGGCCGAATTCGTGCGCGCGAGCGCGCGAGCCGCGCAGGCGGCGCAGCGCGGCTGGCGCGACACCGCTCTCGGCAAGCGGCAGCAGGTGATGTTCCGTCTGCGGGAGATCATCTCGTCTCGCGCCGACGAGCTGGCCCGCATCATCACGGCGGAGCACGGCAAGACGGTCGACGACGCGCTCGGCGAAGTGGCCCGAGGGCTGGAGAATGTGGAGTTCTGCACGAGCCTCATGCACCACCTCAAGGGCGACTACTCGGAGCAGGTCGCGGGCGGTGTCGACGTGCACCAGGTGCGTCAGCCGGTCGGGGTCGTCGCGTGCATCACGCCGTTCAACTTCCCTGCCATGGTGCCGCTCTGGATGGTCACCACGGCCATCGCCGCGGGCAATGCCGTCATCCTGAAGCCCTCCGAGCGCGACCCTTCGGCGGCCGTGTGGCTGGCGGAGGCGTTCGCAGAGGCGGGGCTCCCGGCGGGCATCCTCAACGTCGTCCATGGTGACAAGGAAGCGGTCGACGCGATTCTGGACGACCCGATCATCCGTGCGGTCTCGTTCGTCGGATCGACCCCGATCGCCCGCTACATCTACGCGCGCGCCGCTGCGAACGGCAAGCGCGTCCAGGCTCTCGGCGGGGCCAAGAATCACATGGTCGTCATGCCCGATGCCGACCTCGATGCCGCGGCCGATGCGGCTGTCTCTGCCGCGTACGGCTCGGCGGGGGAACGCTGCATGGCTGTTTCGGTCGTCGTCGCGGTGGGCGAGGTGGCGGGCCCGCTCGTGGACAAGGTCGCGGAGCGGATCGCCGGCCTCACCGTCGGAGACGGATTCGATCCCACCAGCGACATGGGCCCGCTCATCACTCAGGACGCGCTCGACCGTGTCACGAGCTTCGTTGCCGGTGCCGCCGCCGAGGGCGCGCGCGTCGTCGTCGACGGACGGGAGCGGCAGTTCGATGGAGAAGGTTTCTTCATCGGCCCCTCACTGGTGGACGGCGTCACCCCCGGCATGCGCGTCTACGATGAGGAGATCTTCGGCCCGGTGCTCTCGGTCGTCCGCGTCCCCGGCTTCGACGAGGCTGTCGCCCTCATCAACGCGAACCCCTACGCCAACGGCACGGCCGTCTTCACCCGCGACGGCAAGACAGCGCGCCAGTTCGAGTACGACATCGAGGTGGGTATGGTCGGCATCAACGTGCCCATTCCGGTGCCGATCGGTGCCTTCTCGTTCGGCGGATGGAAGGACTCGCTCTTCGGTGACACGCATATGTACGGGCCCGAGGCGTTTTCGTTCTACACGCGACGCAAGGTGGTGACCACCCGCTGGCCCGACCCCAGCGAAAGCCAGATCAGTCTCGGGTTCCCGACTCACTGAAGCGGTCAGGACCGGCGTGCGGCACCCCGGGCGATAGGGTGGGCTGAGGAGGTTCAGATGGCCATTGCACGACTGCACGGAGGTCCGCTCGACGGGCAGGTGCTTCCCCTCGACGACGACAGCCTCACGCGGCTGATCGTGCCATACAGCGAGACCCAGATCGTCTATGAGCGCCGAGGCGCTCTCGAGGGCACCGGCGACAGCGACGGGCCGACCACGGCGGCGTTTCATTTCGTAGAGGCGCAGGACGACATCAATCCCGATCTGGATGGTCACGACGAGTGACCGAAGCCCGCGGCGCCGCCTCGGTCGAGATCGAGCTGAAGTTCGACGTCGGCGAAGAGACGCCGCTGCCGGACTGGACCGGTCTGCCGGGTGTCGCGCGAGTCGACGGGCCAGAGCGCCGCAACCTCGACGCGCGATATCTCGATGTCGCCGATGCCGCTCTCGGTCGCGCCGGGTACGCGCTTCGCCGCCGATCGGGCGGGCCGGACGAGGGATGGCACATCAAGGGTCCACGCCGCGCCGATGGCGGCCGCGTCGAGACTCACTGGCCCCTTGATGACAGGGATGGTGTCGTGGTTCCCGACGCCGTGGCCTCAGCCGTGTCCGAGATCGCACCCGGCACGCTGACGGCGCTTGCTCGTATCCGCAGTGCGCGTGTCGCCTATGCGTTGACCGATGCCGATGGACGCCTCATCGCCGAGTTCGTGGACGACCGGGTGCACGCGACGGACGAGCGACGCGGCACAGTGTCGACCTGGCGCGAGTGGGAGTTCGAACTCGGTCCCGCGGCCCCGGCCGACGCGGCCGCTCGCGTTGCGCTACTCGACGCGGCCACGGCCGCGGTTGAGCGAGCCGGTGGCCGGGTGGCGGCATCCGACTCGAAACTCGCCCGCGCGCTGGGTGTCTGACCGGAACCAGCGCGCGACGAGGGGGAGTGCGAGACGACTCCGTGAGGTCTTTCACATGTTGATCATGTGACCGACGAGGCCGTGAAAACCCTCCTGCAGCGCTTCCGACAACGTCGGATGCGTGTGCACGTTGCGGGCGGCTTCGTGGGCCGTGAGATCCCACTTCTGCGCGAGGGTGAGCTCGGGAAGAAGCTCAGAGACGTCCGGACCGATCAGATGTCCGCCGAGCAGTTCGAGATGCTGTCCGTCGGCGATGAGCTTGACGAAGCCGATCGGCTCGCCCAGGCCGTTGGCCTTGCCGTTCGCCGAGAACGGGAACTTCGAGACCTTGACGTCGTATCCGGCGTCGCGGGCCTGCTGCTCGGTGAGGCCGAACGAGGCGACCTGCGGCGAGCAGAAGGTGGCACGTGGCATCATTCGATAGTCGCCCAGGGCCTGTGTCTCCGCTTTGCCGATGGTCTCTGCAGCCACGACCCCCTGCGCCTCGGCGACGTGGGCGAGCTGCAGCTTGGCGGTGACATCGCCGATCGCGTAGATATGCGGAACGTTGGTGCGCATGTAGTCGTCGATGCCGATCGCTCCGCGCTCCGTGAGCTCGACTCCGGTGGTCTCCAGGCCGAAGCCTTCCACGCGCGGAGCGAATCCGATGGACATGAGGACCTTGTCGGCCTCGAGCGACCCGTGCGAGCCGTCCTTGGCCGTGTACGTGACGGTGACACTGTCACCGGCATCCACGATCGTGTCGACTCTGGTGGAGGTGAGGATCTCGATGCCGTACTTCTTGTACTGGCGCGCGATCTCCTTCGAAACATCCGCGTCCTCGTTGGGCAGCGCGCGGTCGAGGAACTCCACGATCGTGACCTTCACGCCGTAGTTCGACATCACGTACGCGAACTCCATGCCGATCGCACCCGCACCCACGATGACGATCGAGGCGGGCAGGTCGCGTGAGAGGATCTGCTCTTCGTAGGTCACGACGTTTTCGCTGAGCGTGACGCCCGGCAGAAGCCGCACGGTCGAGCCGGTCGCGACGATCGCATTGTCGAACGTGACCTTCTCGGTGGAGCCATCCGCCTTCGTCACGACGATCGAGTTCGCATCCGCGAACGCACCATGGCCGTCGTACTCCGTGACCTTGTTCTTCTTCATCAGGAAGTGGATGCCCTTGACGTGCGTCTCGGCAACGGTGCGGCTGCGATCCCACGCGACGCCGAAGTCGAACGAGACGTCGCCGGAGATTCCGAAGAGGTCGGCCTTGTGCGTGAAGGTGTGCGCGACCTCGGCGTTCTTCAGGAGCGCTTTGGAGGGGATGCAACCGACGTTGAGGCAGACACCGCCCCAGTACTTCTCTTCGATGACGGCGGTGGAAAGGCCCAGTTGAGCGGAACGCACAGCCGCGACATAGCCGCCAGGGCCGGCACCGAGGATGACGACGTTGTAGTGAGGCATGTATTCAGCCTAGTCCTCGGGGGCGGATTGATCCCGGTGAGGCCTACCCAGTGGGAGCCGATCCGTTAGGGTGAGACGGAGGAGGACAACGTGGAGGACAACGATCGAATCGGTCGCCCGGCCGGACCGGAGGGCGACGGGCTCGACCTGCCCGCGGGCATCCACCGCGACGTCGATGGCGGCCCTGCCGACACGACGCAGACCTTCGGACACGACTCCGATCTGTCCTTCGTCCCGTTCGGCATCGATCTGACCGACGTCGAGATCGAGGCCATCAACGCCCTCCCGTCGCGCTCGGCACTGCTGCTCGTGCGCTCCGGCCCCACGGCCGGTGCCCGCTACCTCCTCGACGGAGATGTCACGACGGTGGGGCGGCACCCCGAGGCGGACATCTTCTTCGACGATGTGACCGTCTCGCGTCGGCATGCTGAGATCACGCGCACGGGCCGCATCTTCGAACTCGTCGATCAGCGCTCGCTCAATGGGACCTACGTCAATGGGGAACGCGTGGACCGCGCCCTGCTCAGCGACGGCGCCGAGGTGCGCGTGGGCAAGTTCCGATTGAACTTCTTCGTCGCCCCACTTGACCGCGGTCAGGTGACCGGCGCGTGACGCCGGCGCCATCCCCCCGAAGTCGTTCAGCGGCGACGGGCCACCTCAGCATCGGCCAGGTGCTCGCACGCCTCGCCCCCGAGTTCCCCCAGCTCACTGCCAGCAAGCTCCGTTTCCTGGAGGTCCAGGGCATCGTCACGCCGGTGCGCACCGAGTCGGGCTACCGTAAGTTCTCGCCGTCGGACCTCGAGAGATTGAGGACGGCGCTCACTCTCCAGCGTGATCATGACTTCAAGCTCGCCCGCATCCGTGAGTATCTCGATGTGCATGACGCCGAGGACGGCGCTGTGGTCCCTCCGTCGATCCTGGAGGTTCCGCGTCGGTACCGCCGCGACGAGCTGTTGGCCGCATCCGGCGCGAAAGCCGGGTTGCTCGGCGACGCCGTCGCGTCGGGTCTGCTCGTGGCGGCGGAAACGTATGACGACCGCGCGCTGGCTCTGCTGCGCGCGCTGGTCGCGCTCGAGTCGCACGGCATCCAGCCGCGGCATCTGCGCACGATCCGGCAGGCGGCGGAACGCGACGTCGCGCTCGTCGAGAGTGCGCTGGCGCCGCTCCTGCGCCGGACGGATGCCGGGTCCCGTGCCCGCGCGAACGAGATCGCGCCGGAGCTGCTCCGCCGTATCGACGATGTGCGTGCCGGGTTCGTCCAGACCGCGCTGGATCGGCTGACTCCGTGATGACCCGTCGCGACACGCCACACCTGTCCGCTCGGATGTCGTTGCCGGTGGGCTCCGGCTCCTCTAGCGTGGGAGCATCCCGACCGCACCGCAGGAGGCCACGATGACCGCGCATGACGCGTTCGGCGACACACCATTCGCCACGGACCTGCTCTTCACCGACGGCTTGCCGCAGATGGACGACGAGGTGGGCTATCGCGGTGCGATCGCTGCTCGAGCGGCCGGGATCACCTATCGCCAACTGGACTATTGGGCCCGCACCGAGCTGGTGGAACCCACCGTTCGCGGGGCGAGCGGTTCGGGCTCACAGCGTCTCTACGGCTTCCGCGACATTCTTGTGCTCAAGCTCGTCAAGCGCCTGCTCGACACCGGCATCTCGCTGCAGCAGATCCGCACGTCGGTCGAGCAGCTGCGCGCCGCCGGCATCCGCGACCTGGCTGGCATCACGCTCATGAGCGATGGAGCATCGGTGTACCTGTGCACGTCGAACGACGAAGTGATCGACCTCGTCAGCCGCGGCCAGGGTGTCTTCGGCATCGCAGTCGGCAAAGTGCTCCACGAGGTGGAGTCGACCCTGCTCGACTTCGACGCGCAAATGCCGGACCCCGTCGATGAGCTCGCCGCGCGCCGCACGCAACGCTCCGCCTGATCTCGAGCAGCCGCTTCACTCAGGCGCGCTGTTCACCGCCGACGATGCGTCCCGTGCGCATGACGCGATCCAGGAGCGCGTCGAAATCGCCCGCGAGCTCCTGCGCCGAGTCGCCCGGCCAGATGTGCAGCGGCTTGGCCGCTCCCTGCGCCTGCTGGAGCGATGTGCGCTCGGGCAACTGGGGCGAGAGTACCAATGGGCCGAACATGTCGCGCAGTTCCTTGATGCGGAACTGGTGCTCGATCGATTGAGGGCGCACGCGATTGACGACGATGCCGAGCGGTTGCAGACGCGGCGAGAGACCCCGCCGGATCTCCTCGATCGCCCGGAGGGCGCGGTCCGCAGCGGCGACGGAGAAGAGGCCGGGTTCGGTGACGACGATGACGCGGTCCGACGCCGCCCACGCGGTGCGGGTCAAAGCGTTCAGTGAGGGAGCGCAGTCGATGAGCACCAAGTCATAATCGGCCTCGATCGTCGCGAGCGCCTCCTCGAGTTTCCACACGTCGCGGACGCTCGGGTGCGGGCCGTCGAAGTTGATGGCGGACGGACTCCCGATCATGACATCGATCGTGCCTGGGTGCACCTTCGCCCACCCACTCGAGGTGATGGCCTGGCGGACGACCTTCTCCCTCGGATTCGCCAGAACATCGGCGACGTTGAGGCGTCCGCCCACCTGGATGTCCATCCCCGTGGACACGTCAGACTGCGGGTCGAGGTCGACGACAAGAGTTCGAACCCCGCGGGCGAACGCTGCTGAGGCGAGGCCGAGGGTCACGGTGGTCTTGCCGACGCCACCCTTGAGGGAGCTGACGGAAAGTACGTGCACGAGGCACCACGTTACCGTCCCCTAGGCTGTGAGGGTACTCAGCCCGCCGACGGTGGCTCGATGCACTGGAGCCCCGGCATCCCAGTGAGGTGTGCATGTTCCGCAAGATCCTGGTTGCCAACCGCGGGGAAATCGCGATTCGCGCCTTCCGAGCGGCCGTCGAACTCGGCGCACGCACGGTGGCGGTCTTTCCCTGGGAAGATCGCGGGTCGCTGCATCGCCAGAAGGCGGATGAGTCGTACGAGATCGGGGAGCCGGGGCGGCCGGTCCGCGCCTATCTCGATGTCGAGGAGATCATCCGCGTCGCACTCGCCTCCGGGGCCGACGCAATCTACCCCGGCTACGGATTCTTGTCTGAGAACCCCGTTCTCGCCGCGCGCGCGGCCGAGAACGGCATCACGTTCATCGGTCCACCGTCCCGCGCCCTCGAAATGGCCGGAAACAAGGTCACCGCGAAAGAGTATGCGATCGCAGCGGGCGTGCCGGTGCTGCGCTCGACCGCCGCCGCGGATGACGTGGACGCGCTCGTCGCGCAGGCCGCCGAGATCGGGTTCCCGATCTTCGTCAAGGCTGTCGCGGGTGGCGGTGGGCGCGGCATGCGGCGCGTCGAGACCCTTGCCGAGCTTCCGCCCGCCATAGCCGAGGCGATGAGGGAGGCCGGTGCCGCTTTCGGGGACGCCCGCGTGTTCCTCGAGCAGGCCGTCATGCGCCCGCGTCACATCGAGGTCCAGATCCTTGCGGACGCCGCCGGCGAGACGGTTCACCTGTTCGAGCGCGACTGCTCGGTGCAGCGCCGGCACCAGAAGGTCATCGAGATCGCTCCTGCGCCGAATCTCGATCCCGCGATCCGCGACGCGCTACACGCGTACGCGGTCGCCTTCGCCCGCTCGATCGGCTACGTCAACGCCGGCACGGTCGAGTTCCTGCTGGAGACCGCCGGTCCTCGCGCCGGCGAGGTCGTCTTCATAGAGATGAACCCTCGCATCCAGGTGGAGCACACCGTCACGGAAGAGGTTACCGACGTCGATCTCGTCCAGTCCCAGATGCTCATCGCGGCGGGTGCGACGCTCGGCGAACTCGGCCTTCATCAGGAAGACATCCACCTGCGTGGGGCGGCTCTGCAGACCCGCATCACCACGGAGGACCCGGCGCAGGGGTTCCGTCCCGACACGGGGCGGATCACGACGTATCGTTCGCCGGGCGGCGCCGGCATCCGTCTCGACGGCGGCACGACGGCGGCCGGTTCGCAGATCAGCCCGTACTTCGATTCGATGCTGGCCAAGCTCACGTGCCGGGGCCGCGACTTCCCGGCCGCCGTCGCGCGTGCCAAGCGAGCCCTGGCGGAGTACCGTATCCGCGGCGTGTCGACCAATGTGCCGTTTCTTCGAGCCGTCCTCGACGACCCCGCGTTCGTCGCGGGGGATCTTTCCACATCCTTCATCGACGAGCGACCCGAACTGCTCTCGGCCAACCCGTCGCGCGACCGTGCCACGAAACTTCTCAACTGGCTCGCCGACGTCACCGTCAACCGTCCATATGGTGAGAAGCCGCTGTCGGTCTCGCCGGGCAGCAAGCTGCCCATCATGGATCTGACGTCTCAGCCTCCCCGCGGAAATCGTCAGGTGCTGCGCGAGCTGGGTCCGGCCGGGTTCGCGGAAGCGCTGCGTGCTCAGACCGCTCTGGCCGTCACCGAGACCACCTTCCGCGATGCGCACCAGTCGCTGCTCGCGACCCGCGTGCGCACCCGCGACCTCGTACGCGTCGGCCCGCACGTGGCGCGGATGACGCCGCAGCTGCTGTCCGTGGAGGCATGGGGCGGCGCGACGTACGACGTGGCGCTGCGCTTTCTCGCGGAGGACCCGTGGGAGCGGCTGGAGGCACTCCGTGACGCGATGCCCAATATCCCCATCCAGATGCTGCTCCGCGGGCGGAACACGGTCGGCTATACCCCGCGGCCGACGGCGGTGACGGACGCCTTCGTGAAGGAAGCCGCCGGGTCCGGCGTGGACATCTTCCGCATCTTCGACGCGCTCAACGACGTCGATCAGATGGTCCCCGCCATCACCGCCGTGCTCGAAACGGGAACCACCGTCGCCGAAGTGGCGCTCTGCTACACGGGCAACCTGCTGGATCCCGCTGAGCAGCTCTACACTCTCGACTACTACCTGAAGCTCGCGGAGCGGATCGTCGCGTCCGGCGCGCACATGCTCGCGATCAAGGATATGGCGGGGCTGCTTCGTCCTGCTGCGGCCGCGACGCTCGTCAGTGCGCTGCGGGAACGCTTCGATCTGCCCGTTCAGGTGCACACCCACGACACCGCTGGGGGCCAGCTCGCCACACTGCTGGCCGCGAGCGCTGCCGGAGCCGACGCGGTGGATGCCGCCGCGGCACCGCTGGCCGGGACGACGAGCCAGCCGTCGCTCTCCGCCCTGGTGGCCGCGCTCGCGCACACCGACCGCGACACCGGCCTGTCGCTGCAGGCGGTGAGCGATCTCGAGCCCTACTGGGCGGGGGTCCGCCAGCTGTACCGCCCGTTCGAGTCGGGCCTCCCCGGCCCCACCGGGCGCGTCTATCACCACGAAATACCCGGGGGGCAGCTCTCCAATCTGCGCCAGCAGGCGATGGCGCTGGGCATGGTCGATGACTTCGAGCGCATCGAGGACATGTACGCGGCTGCCGACCGGATCCTCGGACGGATCCCCAAAGTCACGCCGTCGTCGAAGGTCGTCGGGGACCTCGCCCTCGCTCTCGTGGCGGCGAAGGCCGACCCGGATGATTTCGAGCAGAATCCGCAGAACTATGACATCCCTGACTCGGTCATCGGGTTCATGGCCGGCGAGCTCGGCGACCTGCCCGGGGGCTGGCCGGAGCCGTTCCGTACGAAAGTCCTGGCCGGACGCGAGATCAAGATCGACGTCGCGGCGCTGACGGCTGATGAGCAGCTGGGTCTCGCCGGTGATGGCGCGACGCGCCGCCGTACGCTCAACCGTCTGCTGTTCCCCGGTCCGGCCAAGGAGTTCGAAGCTCATCGCGCGGCCTACGGAGACCTGTCCGCCCTCGGCACACCCGACTACTTCTATGGCCTGAAGCCCGGAGAGGAGCACGTCGCCGAGATCGACCCCGGAGTGCAGCTGTACGTGGGTCTGGAGGCGATCGGTGAGCCGGATGCCGCTGGAATGCGCACCGTCATGACCACCCTGAACGGGCAACTGCGCCCCGTCTGGGTGCGCGACCGATCGATCAAGATCGACAAGGTCACCGTCGAGAAGGCCGACACGAGCAAGGCCGGCCAGGTCGCGGCTCCGTTCGCCGGTGTGGTGACGATCAAGGCTACGGTGGGTGACCGTGTACGGGCGGGTCAGCCGATCGCATCGATCGAAGCCATGAAGATGGAGGCGGCGATCACCGCTCCCGTCGACGGCACGGTGGAGCGCCTCGCGATCACCGGCACGACAGCGGTCGAAGCAGGCGACCTTTTGGTCGTCGTCCGGCCCGCCGAGTAGCCTGGGTTGCTGGATGCCCGGCATCCGATGACCTTCTGGGAGAGTGCACCGTGAGCCATGACCATGACGAGAACTCATCGAACGACTCCGAGAACGGTGTCCTGACCCCTTCGGGTAGCGTCGACGTCTCGGGGGTGGGGATCGTCGACGGGTCCACTGCGCACGTGGACATCGCGGTGTCGACACCGGGTGACCGGGATGATTTCGACGACGATGATGTCGTGCTCGACGACGCCCAGGCCCCGGTCGCCGCCGAGCCGACCGTCGACGTCGCCGCCAAGCGCGACCTTGACAGTCATGAGCGGATTCGGCCGCACGCGGCGGAGGTCGCGTTGCAATCACGGCGCCTGGGCGATTTCGAGGCCGATCGCGAGAGTTCTGATCTGCTGACCCCCGACCGGCTGCTTGATCCGGCCCACGTCGTCCGCCCCGAGCCTGAGGGAACCTGGCCGCACATCGTCTACACCCTCTCCGGCCGTCGCATCAACCTCGGCGACAGCAAGCGCGCTCGTGACCGCAAGGATCTGGACCGGCGAATCGCCGGCCCCCTGACCGGTGGGGCACGGTTCGTCCCTGTGCTCTCGCGCAAGGGGGGTGTCGGCAAGACGACGGTGACGACGCTGCTCGGCATGGCCCTCGCCGATGCGCGCGACGACCGCGTCATCGCCGTCGACGCCAATCCCGACCGGGGCACGCTGGCCGATCGGATTGGACGGCCCAGCGGTCAGACCGTCCGCGATCTCGTCCGCGCCCGCGCGGATGTCCGCGGCTTCAACGACATCTCACGCATCGTGGCCCGCGACGAGACGCGTCTGGATGTGCTCGCGTCCGAAACCGATCCACACGTGTCGGAAGCCTTCAGCGACGCCGACTATCTGCAGGTCGCAGAGATTGCGGCGCACTTCTACTCGATCGTGCTGACCGATACCGGCACCGGAATCGTGCATTCCGTCATGGAGGCGACGCTCGACCGGGCTGACGAATTGGTGATCGTCGCCGGCTTGAGCGTGGACGAAGCGCGGCTGGCCGCCGAGACGCTCACCTGGCTCGAGACGAACGGGTTCGCCGACCAGGTGCGGCGCGCAGTCGTGGTGCTCAACACGGCCCGTCCGGGCGCTCCGCTCGTGCGTGCGGGCGAGCTCGAGACTCATTTCGGCAGCCGTGTCCGCGCCGTCGTTCGTGTTCCATACGATCCCCACATCGCCTCAGGGAGCACCATTTCGTTCCTGGGCCTCCAGCCCGAGACTCGCCAGGCGGCGCGTGAGCTCGCCGCGACCGTCGTAGAGGGCCTGCGGGTCCCGGCTGCCGTCTGATGCCGGTCCGCACGATCCGTCTCTTCGGCGATCCGGTCCTTCGCGCGCCGAGTGCGCCGATCGAGGCTGTGGACGACGGCATCCGCGCGCTCGTGCGCGACCTCCTCGATTCCGTTCAACCCGCCGGGCGCGCGGGCGTCGCAGCCCCGCAGATCGGAGTCGGCCTACGGGCTTTCAGCTACAACATCGACGGCGTCATCGGCTATGTACTCAACCCGGTCCTCGTCGAGGTTTCGGGGGATCCGCAGCTCGTGGGTGAAGGGTGCCTGTCGGTCCCCGGCCTGTGGCATGACGCTCTGCGATACCCGTGGGCGAAGGTCGTCGGCACGGATCTCGACGGTAACGAGGTGGTGCTGGAAGGTGAAGGCCTTCTTGCTCAGGCGCTGCAGCACGAGACCGATCACCTCGACGGAAAGCTCTACCTCGACCGGCTTCCCGCCGAGAGCCGGCGCCAGGCGATGCGTGAAATCCGCGAGAGCTCCTGGTTCTGAGGTTCACGCCCGGCGAACCCACGCGGAGGTGGCGCGAGGGTACGCCGAGCATGGTCGCATCAGCGGGTGAGCGGGGTACTCGCGACCGACTCGGGTGTGTGGTAAAGGGCTTCGACCACGTCGGCGAAGTCCTGCAGGATCACACTGCGCTTGATGCTCATCTTCGGGGTGAGATGCCCGGACGCCTCCGTCCACTCCGTCGTGAGGATGACGAACTTTCGGATCGACTCAGCGCGCGAGACCTGCTTGTTGGCGGTGTCGATCGCGCGCTGCACCTCTTCACGCACCTTCGGGTTGACGGCGGCGTCGGTCCGCGACATGTCGGTGGGCAGGTCGTTGTTGGCGAGCCAGGTCGGCAGCATTTCCGCGTCGAGAGTCACCAGGGCTGAGATGAACGGCTTCTGATCGCCGACGACGACGACCTGATCGACGATCGGGTTCGCGCGGATCGAATCCTCGAGACCAGCGGGAGCGACGTTCTTGCCGCCCGCTGTGACGATGATCTCCTTCTTGCGGCCCGTGATCGTCAGGAAGCCCTCGTCATCGAACGCGCCGATGTCACCGGTGCGCAACCATTCGCCGTCGAACGCGTTCGCTGTCGCGTCGGGATCACGCCAGTACTCCTTGAAGACATTGATTCCGCGGACCTCGATCTCACCATCATCCGCCAGGCGGACGCCGACGCCCGGAAGCACGGTGCCGACCGAGCCGATCTTCGACTTCGTCGTGAGGTTGACCGTCGCCGGCGCCGTCGTCTCGGTCAGCCCGTATCCCTCGAGGATGGAGATGCCCAGGCTGTGGAAGAAATGCCCGAGTCGCGCACCCAGCGGAGCCGATCCGGACACCGCATACGTCACCCGGCCGCCCATGGCTTCGCGCAGCTTACTGTAGACGAGCCGATCGAACAGCGCGAACTTGATCTTCGTGCCCAGCGGGATCCTCTTGCCCTCCTGCAGCAGGCGGGAGTGCTCGACCGCGGTCTCGGCCGCGGCGCGGAAGATCCTGCCCCTGCCACCGGCTTCGGCCTTCTGCTCGGCGGAGTTGTACACCTTCTCGAAGACGCGCGGAACGGCCAGCAGAAGCGTCGGTTTGAAGGATCCGAGCGCCGGCAGAAGCTGCTTCGTATCGGGCTGATGCCCCGTTCTGACGCCCGCGTGGATGTAGAGGATCGAGATCAGCCGGGCGAAGACGTGCGCTGTCGTGATGAAGAGGATCGTGGACGCGTTCGGCACCGAGAGCACATCGTCCAGCGCGGCGGCCGCGTTTCGGCTGAGTTCGACGAAGTTGCTGTGGGTGAGAACGCACCCCCGCGGACGCCCGACCGAACCGGACGTGTAGATCAGCGTCGCCATGTCGCTTCCGACGGCGAGCGAACGGCGACGGACGATCTCTTCATCCGCGATCCCGGTGCCTTCGGCCGTCAGCGCGTCGAGGTCTCCGGCGTCCATCATCCAGACGTGGCGGAGGAGGGGCACTTCGCTGCGGATCTCCGAGATGCGCGCCGCATGCTCCTCGGTTTCGGCGATGCACCAGGTGGCACCTGAGTCGGAGAAGATCCAGCTGATCTGCGACGCCGAGCTCGTCTCGTAGACGGGCACCATCACCGCTCCCGCGTAGAGCAGCGCGAAGTCGACCAGAGTCCACTGATAGGTCGTTCGGGCGATGAACGCGACCTTGTCACCCGGCTCGATGCCAGCGGCGCAGAAGCCCTTCGCCAGGGCGATCACCTGGCGCTCGAACTCCGCCGCGGTGATGTCGCGCCAACCGTCACCGTCGGGGACGGAGAACAGCGCGCGTGACGGCGTGGCCTTCACGCGATTGACGAGAAGATCGGCGATGTTCGCCTGCGGATCGGCGGGGACGATCGCGGGCAGTTCGAACTGGACGGCGCTCATGGCGGCAGCTCCTTTGTTACCGGGTGGCGTCAGGTGATGACGATGGAATCGAGTCCAATTATAGGTGACACCCAGTACCGCGGGGAGCCGGGTGCTCAACGTCTGCATCCGGACCGGAGACGGTCATACCGGCTCCTTACATGTTTCGCGATCGGGCCGACCCTGAGAGCCGTCTTCCGGCCCTGGATCGCGGCCGTACGGAGATAGCGCGGATGGCTCTCGAAGCCCGTGTCATGGTCCCGCTTCAGCGATTCGGAGGCCGGCGACACCACGACGTGTACGCGTCGACCGTGAAGGACAGTCGCCCGACCGCCCGCGAGCGCACCGCACGCGGCGTGATGCGGCATCCACCCGCAGGGTGCCGCCACTAGACTGGCCGGATGCCCACTCTGCACGACGACCTCGATCACTGGCGCTCGCTCCCGATCAAACAGCAGCCGAGCTGGACCGATCTCGACGCGGTCGCGGCGGTCTCGGACGAGATCTCGACGCTGCCGCCGCTCGTGTTCGCCGGCGAAGTCGACATCCTGCGTGAGCGACTCGCGCGCGCCGCGGCCGGGAAGGCCTTCCTCCTCCAGGGTGGCGACTGCGCCGAGACCTTCGCCGGGGCCACCGCCGAGCAGATCCGCAACCGGATCAAGACTGTACTGCAGATGGCCGTCGTCCTCACCTACGGCGCATCCATGCCCGTGGTGAAGATGGGCCGCATGGCCGGCCAGTTCGCCAAGCCCCGCTCGAGCGACACCGAAACGCGCGGCGATGTCACCCTGCCCGCGTACCGGGGTGACATCGTCAACGGTTTCGACTTCACCGAGGCTGCGCGCCAGCCCGATCCGAACCGGCTGCTGAAGGGGTACCACACGGCCGCCTCGACCATCAATCTCATTCGGGCATTCACGCAGGGTGGTTTCGCCGACCTGCGCGAAGTGCACAGCTGGAACCGCGGCTTCGCGGAGAACCCCGCCAACCAGCAGTACGAACGCCTGGCGACCGAGATCGATCGTGCCATCAAGTTCATGGAGGCGGCCGGTGCCGACTTCGACGAGCTCAAGCGTGTGGAGTTCTACACGGGACACGAAGGCCTGCTGATGGATTACGAACGCCCGATGACGCGCGTCGATTCGCGCACCTTGACGCCCTACAACACCTCGGCGCACTTCCTGTGGATCGGGGAGCGGACGCGCGAGCTCGATGGCGCGCACGTCGACTACTTCTCGAAGATCCGCAACCCCATCGGAGTGAAGCTCGGGCCCACCACATCGCCGGAGGCGGCGCTGCAGCTGATCGACAAGCTCGATCCCGATCGTGAGCCGGGCCGCCTGACCTTCATCACGCGGATGGGTTCCGGCAAGGTCCGCGATGCGCTTCCGCCGCTGCTGCAAGCAGTGAAGGATTCCGGCGCCACTCCGTTGTGGGTCGCAGACCCGATGCACGGCAACGGCATGACGACGCCCACCGGGTACAAGACCCGCCGCTTCGATGATGTCGTGGATGAGGTGCGCGGATTCTTCGAGGCGCATCGCGCCGTCGGGACGTTTCCGGGCGGCATCCACATCGAGCTGACCGGCGATGACGTCACCGAGTGTCTGGGCGGATCCGAGCACATCGACGAGGCCACCCTCGCGACGCGCTACGAGAGCCTGTGCGACCCGCGCCTGAACCACAAGCAGTCCCTCGAGCTCGCCTTCCTGGTCGCCGAGGAGCTCGAGAAGCGCTGATCCCGCGCTGCGCCCCGCCCCGCCCTCCCGCCGACGGCCTACCCCCGAGACACCATCCCTGCCCCGAGACACCGGTCCGCACCCGGTGTCTCGGGGCATAGCCGGTGTCTTGCGGCATCGGGCCCGGGCGCGGTGGAGCCTCGGCACGGGGGAGGGAACGCGTCAGCCGGTGACGGTCAGCTGCAGCGTGATCGTCGTACCCTTCGCGCGCAGAGCGCCGCCCTCCGGGTCCTGACTGTTCACGTTGGTGAATCCGTCGGGCCAGGCATCCCACAGGCGCGAGTAGGAGTAGGTGAACCCGGCCGCGTCGAGCGCGTCCTTGGCCTCGTCGCGCGTCATCCCCACGACGGTCGGCACTTCGAACAGCTCAGGGCCTTTCGACACGACGAGCGTGACGGTGTCGCCGGGGCGCAAGCTGCCCTCATGATCGCCGATGCGGATGACGATGCCTTCGTCGACGTCGTCGTCGAACTCCTCCACGACACCCGTCTCGAGTTGAACGGCCTTCAGGGTCGAGGTCGCCGTGTCGACGGTTTCGCCGACCACGTCGGGGATGGGGCCGAGCGATACGTCGAAGCTCACCGTCGATCCCTCGAGCGCCGCACAGCCGTTCGTGCAATCGGCGGCCTCGCCGCCGTCGGGCGGAGTGATCCGCGCGCCGATGATCGTGCCGTTCGGGGAATCGGTGAAGAAGGTCGCCGGGTCGCCGGAGGGGGTGATGTACATGTCCGCGAGAGTCGACGTCGCAGACTCGACGCTCATCCCGGCCAGCGCGGGGACGGCGCGGGATGCCGGGCCGAGCGACATCACGACGGTCACCTCGCTGTCCCGCTCGACCCGGGTCCCCGAGGGGGGATCGGTGCCGATCGCCTGCCCTGCCGGCACATCGCGGCTGTAGTCCTCCGCGGGGATCGCGGCGAGCGATTGGCCGGCCAGCAACGCGGTGGCATCTTCGATGGAGCGGCCCGAGACGTCGGCGACGGCGACGAGGGAGCCCGGTCCCGATCCGAACCACCAGCCAGCGCTGCCGGCGAGACCTGCCAGCACGACGACGACCGCGATCAGCCAGCCTCCCTTGACGGAGTTGCGACGTGTCCGCACCAGCAGACGGGTCGCGTTGTCGGTGGCGTCTGTCACGGTGGGCGCCGTGAAGGTGCCGGGTATGATCTTGGTCATCCCGCCGGAGTCGAAAGCGTCGTCTTCGCGGGTGACGCCCGGGGCGACGGTGCGCACGACGTGCGGGAACACGCCGAGCTCCTTCTCTATCTCTCGAAGGCGTTCAAGCATGACGTGGGCATCGGTGGGCCGATTGTCCGGCTCGCGCTCGGTCGCCCACATGACGAGTTCGTCGAATTGTTCCGGTACACCTGGGTTCTTCGCGCTGGGGCGCGGCACCGATTCGGTCGCGTGCTGGTAGGCGATCTGCATCGGCTGCTCGCCCTTGTACGGCTGCTCGCCGACGAGCATCTCGTAGAGCATGATGCCGAGGGCGTAGATGTCGCTGCGGGCATCGGCCGTACCGCGGGTCACGAGCTCGGGGGCGAGGTAGGCGATCGTGCCCAGAAGCATCTGGCCGGTCGCCGTGTTCGCGCTCGTCGCCCGGGCCAGTCCGAAGTCGCCGATCTTGATCCGACCGTCTTCCGCCAGCAGCACGTTCTCGGGTTTGACATCGCGGTGCACGATGTCGGCGCGGTGAGCGGCCGCGAGGCCGGACAGGACGGCATCCATGATGGTGATCGTCTGAGGGATGCTGAGCCGGCGTTGTTCCCTCAGGAGCTCGCGCATGGTGATGCCCGGGAGGTACTCCATGACGAGATAGGCGAGCTCGCCGTCCTGACCCTGGTCGAACACATTGACGACGTGCGGATCGGCGAGCCGCGCCGCGGCGCGCGCCTCCCGGATGAATCGGCTCTGAAAGACGGCGTCGTCCGACAGGTGACCGTGCATGACCTTCAGCGCAACGCGGCGCTCCAGACGCAGATCGGTGGCGACGTACACCGTCGCCATTCCTCCGCGGGCGATGCGAGCGCGGACTCGATAGCGGCCGTCCACCAGACGGCCGATCAGCGGATCCGTCTGCTGGCTCGTGCTCACCTACGAGATTCTACGGATCGGACCCTGTGCGGCGCGGGAACGGCTCACCCTGGGATCCAGGAGTGCTGGATCGTCACTGCGCCGAAAGCCACCCGTGCAGTGGAATAGTGGAGGAGTGACTGGTGAGACACCCGCAGCGACCCCGACCGATTGGCTCACGCTTCCCGACCTCGTGGAGCGACTCCGCGAACCTCTCGGGCGCGTGCGTCGCCTCCTCGACGACAAGCACCTGATCGGGTCTCGGCGGACCGGTCTGTTCGCGGTGCCCGAGGTGTTCGTCGTCGATGACCATCCGCTTTCGTCGCTGCGCGGCACCGTGATCGTCCTGCAGGATGCCGGGTTCACCGACGATGAGGCGATTGATTGGCTCCTCGGGCACGACGAGACCATCGGCCGCGCGCCGATCGCGGCTCTGCGGGACGGACGCAAGGCAGAAGTGCGGCGCGTGGCCCAGACCCTCGGCTGAGCCCCTCAGCTCAGGCGGTGCGGACCGTGGCCTCGCGGGCCAAGTCACGGAGCAGGCCGACCGCCGATGTTCCCAGTGGGGCGCCGCGCAGCGCCCGGTCGCCGTCCTTGGCGTATCGCACGATGTGCTCCTCGACTCGCGCGAGTGCGCCGGAATCGATGATCGTCTGCTGGAGGGCTGCGATTTGGGTATCGTCCAGCGTCGGGTCGCCGATCAGCTCGTCCAGGACGCGGCGCGCACCGGGCGCCAGACCCTCGCGGGCGTAGGCGATCAACAGCGTCCGCTTGCCTTCGCGCAGGTCATCGCCGGATGGTTTGCCGGTCACGGCGCTGTCACCGAACACGCCCAGAACGTCGTCACGCAGCTGGAAGGCGAGTCCCAGGGGATGGCCGAAGCCGCTCAGTGCGGCGGCTTGCACCGCGGTGGCGCCGGCAAGGGCACCACCGAGCAGGAGTGGATGCTCGATCGAATACCGTGCGGACTTCAATGACGCCACGCGCAACGCCCGCTTCGCCTGCGCGCCGTCGGGTGCGGTCAGGTAGGCTGCCTCCTCTGCTAGATCGAGGAACTGACCCACCGTCACCTCGCGGCGCATCAGTGCGTAGACATCTCGGGCCTCGGCGGCATGAATGCTCTCCCGGATCCCTTCCTCGAGCAGGTCGTCGCTCCACGCGACGAGGAGATCGCCCAGGAGGATCGCCGCCGAGCGGCCGAAGGCGGTGGCATCGCCCGCCCAGCGGTCGTCACGATGGCCCGCCTCGAAAGCGCGGTGCGCTGCAGGGCGACCGCGGCGAGTGTTGGAATTGTCGATGATGTCGTCGTGGACGAGCGCTGCCGCGTGAAAGATCTCCAGAGCGGCCGCGGCGGCGATGGCGTCCGCCGTGACCGACGCGGGACGCCCGTCGCCATGCTCGGCCACGGCGCGCCATCCGGTGAGGCAGAACCGCGCGCGCAGCCGCTTTCCGCCGCCGACGGCGTCCGCCGCCGACTGCACAAAACCGGCCGCTTCATCCCCCCATGCCCCCGCGGCATGTCGCTGCTGCGCCGTGAATCTCTCCAGTCGCTGAGAAACAGCCTCAATCGGGTCTGCAGGAGCGCTCACGGGCCTAGCCTAGTTCTCGAGTGCATGCGTAGAATCAGTGCACCGGAGCCCGAGGGGGATGCATGCCGCTGTCAGAGCAGGAGCAGCGTCTGCTCGATGAGATGGAACGTCACCTCATGAGCAAGGACGCCGACGTTGTCACTGCGCCTCGAGAAGGTCAGACGCTGAGCTATCGCAACATCGTCTACGGCTCGATCCTCGTGCTACTCGGCCTCGGCGGACTCATCGTCGGGGTATCCACCGATCTCATCGTCGTGGGCGTTCTCGCGTTCCTCGTCATGGTCGCCGGCGTCGTCCTGGCCGCCACACCCAACCGCAACGGTGGCCCGACGACGCGCGGCACGACCGGCGAGCGGAAGTCGGCGCCCGCCGCGCGCACATCCGCTTCCTTCATGGACCGCATCAACGAGCGATGGGACCGCCGCCACAGCGCTGAGTAGACCTCGCGCCTCGAGCGGACCGCCGCACAAAAGCACCGACCTTCGGGTCGGTGCTTTTTTGCGTGCGAGGGCGCAGCTCGAGGCGAAGTGACACGAGATGATGGTGAAGTGGAGGGAAGTGGAGTAAAGTGGTGCACCTAGGCGACGGCCGGGTCGACGAGGGGGGAGGGTCCGATGCTGCTGGGCACCTACACCCCCAAGCTCGACGACAAGGGCCGAGTCATACTTCCCGCGAAGTTCCGCACCGACCTCGGTGACGGCGTCGTCGTCACCCGCGGTCAAGAGCGCTGCCTGTACGTGTTCAGCACGAACGAGTTCGAGCGCGTCTACGAGAAGATCCGCGAAGCGCCGCTCACCAACAAGCAGGCCCGTGACTTCCAGCGCATGTTCCTCTCCGGGGCGAGCGATGAGAAGCCCGACGGGCAGAGTCGCATCACGATTCCTCCGCCTCTGCGCACCTATGCCCACCTCGGACGCGAGCTCGTTGTGACCGGAGTCGGCGCGCACGCAGAGATCTGGGACGCGGATGCCTGGAACGCCTATGCCGAAGGAAACGAAGACAGCTACTCGGACATGGAGCAGGAGGTGATCCCGGGCTTGTTCTGATCCGTGGCCGTGACTCCCAGCCGCACGCCCTGACACACTTCCCCGGTGCCAGGTCGCGGCGGATGGGGATCACGACTCCGGATCACGCGCCCCGCGTCATGGACCTCCGCCATATCCACACTCCCGTCCTGCTGGACCGCTGCGTCGAGCTTCTCGGTCCTGCGCTGCACCGCGACGGCGCAGTCCTGGTCGATGCGACCGAGGGCATGGGCGGCCACTCTGAGGCGCTCCTGGAGCGGTTCGGCAACATCCGACTCATCGGCCTGGACCGTGACACCGATGCGCTCCGCATCTCGCGGGACCGGCTCGCGCGTTTCGGAGATCGAGTCACGCTCGTCCACACGGTCTACGACGGCATCGCCGACGCGGTCGCGTCCGCCGGTGCGCCGAAGGTCGACGGCATCCTCTTCGACCTCGGCGTCTCGTCTTTGCAGCTCGATGAGGCCGGTCGTGGCTTCGCCTATTCGCAGGACGCGCCACTGGACATGCGGATGGACCAGACCGCGGGAGCGACGGCGGCCGAGATCGTCGCCACGTACGGCGAGGGGGATCTGCGGCGCATCTTCGAGCGCTACGGCGAGGAGAAGCTCGCGGGGCGCTACGCGCGTGCCATCATCGCGGCGCGCGCTGTCTCTCCGATCGAGAGGTCCGGAGAGCTCGTCGACATCCTCATCGCTGCGACGCCGGTCGCCGTCCAGCGCGAGGGGCGTGGGCACCCCGCGAAGCGTGTCTTCCAGGCACTGCGCATCGAGGTGAACTCTGAGCTCGCGGTGCTCGAGCGCGCGCTGCCCGCAGCGCTGGGCGTGCTCGCGATCGGCGGTCGAATCGTCGTCATGTCGTACCAGTCGCTCGAGGACCGGCTCGTGAAGCATGTTTTCGCGGACGCCGCTGCCTCGACCGCGCCGCCGCGGCTCCCGGTCGAGTTGCCCGAGCACGCCCCTCGCTTCCGCCTGATCACCAAGGGTGCAGAGGTGGCGTCGGATGCCGAACGCGCCCGCAACCCTCGCGCCACCCCCGTGCGTCTGCGGGGCGCCGAACGAGTGAGGGAGGCACCATGAGCGCTGATCTGCTGGCGGTCGGTTCGCCGGCGCCGGCGCCGGAGCGCGAGTGGACTGCCCGTCTACGCGCCGTCGAAACCCCGCAGCCCGCTCGTCGACCCCGCCTGCTCTATGGACTCGTCGCTGTCGCCGTGGCGATCCTGATCGGTGCGACGCAGATGGGACTGTCCGTCCTGACGACTCAGACGTCCTACGACATCGCAACGCTCACGCAGGAGCATCGCGCGCTCGACTGGCAGCAGCAGATACTCGAAGATCAGGTGGCCGGCCTCAGTTCGCCGCAGTATCTTGCAGCCAACGCCTCGGCTCTCGGCATGGTCGTCGGTCAGCCGCCCAGCTACCTCCGCCTCAGCGACCGCGCGATCATCGGCGACAGTGCGGGAGCCACGGGAGTGACCTCGATCGACGCGCTGACAAAGGCCGCGGTTCCCAACGCACTGATCGGTGGCGTGCCTCTCGTGACGGATCCGGCATCCAGCCTCAGCAGCGGCGCGACCGTCGAGACGGTCGCCCTCGCGGCCGATTCCCCGACACCCCCCGCGATCGCCGACGGTCTGCCGACTCCCGACACACACTGAGAGACATGACGACTCGCGCCACCCGCAGTCCGCGCCGCCGCACGGTCGTCGCGCTCGCCGTCGTCCTCGCGGTGCTGTCGGTGTTCGTCGTTCGGCTGATTGACATCCAGGTCGTCAATGCGAGCGACCATGTCCAGGACTCGCGGGACTACGCAACCGGGACGACCATCACGCTCCACGGCGGTCGAGGCGACATCATCGACACGAACGGGACGGTGCTGGCCGACAGCGCGACGCGCTACGACGTGCAGATCGACCCGGCCCTGGCGGTCAAAGGTGCACCTCAGCGCGACGCCGACGGTGCCGTCGTGACCGGCCCCGACGGGGATCCCGTGATCATCCCGTGGGCGTCGCTCGCGGCGCAGATCGCGACCATCACGGGACAATCCGCCGACGACGTGCAGAGGATCGTGGCGGACGCGCTGGCGATCGACTCCGAATCGCAGTACGCGCTGATCAAGCAGCGGGTCTCGACCGAGCACTACCGGGCCCTCGCCGATCTGAAGCTTCCCTTCCTTTCGTTCCCGCCGGATCCGACGCGCACCTACCCCGATGGAGCGGTCGCCGGCAACCTGATCGGTTTCGTGGGATCGGATGGAACCCCCCTGGAGGGGCTGGAGAGCCTGCAGAACTCGTGCCTGGCGGGCGCAGACGGGAAGTTGATATACCAGCGCGGTGCCGACGGGGTCATCATCCCGGGCACCGAGGTGGAAACCGCTGCAACGGCGGGTGGCACTCTTCGTCTCACGATCGATTCTGACCTTCAGTGGTACATGCAGCAGCTGATCACCGAGGAAACCGACCGGCTGCAGGCCAACTGGGGCGGGATCATGGTCGTCGAGGTCGATACCGGGAAGATCCGGGTCGCCGCAGAAACCGACACCGTCGATCCGAATGATCCGGGCGCATCGGACGCGGAGAGCCGTGCCTCCAAGCTGCTGCGTTACTCCTACGAGCCCGGTTCGACGTTCAAGCCGGTGACCGCGGCGACCGGAATAGACGTCGGGGTCTTGACGCCGTTCACGACGGTCTACGACCCCGACCGGATGGAGTTCCCCAACGGCGCCGTGATCAACGACGACGAGCACCACGATCCGCTGACCCTGACCCTCAACGGTGCGCTCGTGCGATCCTCGAATGTCTCCATGTCCCAATTCGGCGCGATGATCGATCCGCAGACGCGACTGGACTACTTGCAGAAGTTTGGCGTGGGGCAGGGCACCGCTCTGGATTGGTCGGGCGAGCCACAGGGCAGCTATCACGAGGTCGCGGACTGGGACAATCAGACCTACTACACGACGACCTTCGGCCAGGCGTTCACCGTGACCGTCCCGCAGGTCGCGAGCGTGTACCAGACGATCGCAAACGGCGGGGTGCGTGAACCCCTGTCCCTCGTGGAGTCGTGCACCGCCGCGGACGGCACGGTGACCACCCCGGCGCGCCCTGAACCCGTCCAGGTCATCAGGCAAGACACGGCGGCGCAGGTCGGTCAGATGCTCGAGAACGTGTTCGCGCAGGGCACGCTGGCCGACGATGTGAGGATCCCGGGGTACCGCGTCGCCGGGAAGACCGGGACTGCCCAGGTCTCGAACGGGGCTGGCGGCTACAAGGACGGTGTGTATTTCACCTCCCTCATCGGTTACGCACCCGTCGACGATCCGAAGTACGTTGTCATCACGGTCTTCGACGAGCCGCAGACGGTGCGCATGTCGTCGGCCAACCGCACGTCGTTCAAGAAGGCCATGACCCAGGTGCTCACGCACTATCGCATCATGCCGTCCGGCTCGACGACGCCGTTGCTTCCCGTGACACCATGACGCGCCTCGCCGCGTGAGAAACCAGACACCATGATCCGCATGACCCTGGCCGAGGTGGCCGCCGCCGTCGCAGGGACCTTGCACACAGCGGGGGAGGACGCCCCTGCTACCGTGGTCAGCGGTATCGTCGACACCGACTCTCGGACGATCGGCCCGGGTGACATCTTCGTCGCCAAACCGGGGGAGACGACCGACGGTCACCTTTTCGTGCCGGAGGTCGCCCGCGCGGGGGCGGCCCTCGCGATCGTCGAGCACTCGGTGGATGCTGCCATCTCCCAGATCGTGGTGCCCGATGCCGTGGCCGCCCTCGCCGACCTCGCACGTGAGGTCGTCGCCCGTGTCCGCGCCGGAGGGCAGCTGACGATCGTCGGCATCACCGGCTCCAACGGCAAGACCACCACGAAGAACCTTCTTGCCCGAATCCTCCAGGACGAGGGCGAGACCGTCGCCCCCCGCGGGTCGTACAACAACGAAGTGGGCGCACCCCTGACGATGCTCCGTGTCACGGAGGACACTCGATTCCTCGTGTCGGAGTTCGGCGCGTCCGGCCCCGGCCAGATCGCCCGGCTCGCGGGGCTGGTCACCCCGGATATCGGCGTGGTCCTGATGGTCGGCCTCGCGCACGCCGGGGGCTTCGGAGGGGTGGAAGCGACGCTGAAAGCCAAGACCGAGCTCGTCGAAGCCGTCCGCCCGGGCGGCACCGCAGTGCTCAACGCCGACGATGCGCGGGTCACGACGATGGCGGCCGTCGCGGAGGCGCGCGGTCAGTCCGTCCGCTGGTTCGGCCGGGGATCCTCTGCCGAGGTGCGTGCCGAGGACGTCGAGGTCTCGGCATCCGGGACGACCTGCACGATCGTCGTAGGAGAGGAGCGGCTGCCGTTGCGACTGCGCGTCCTCGGCGAACACCACGTGATGAATGCCCTTGCCGCGCTGACGGCGGCCCGGGAGATCGGCGTTTCGGCGACCGACGCGATCGCTCGGCTGGAGACGGTCGCGCTCGCCGAACGCTGGCGCATGCAGCCCCTGGGATCCGACCGTGTGCGCATCATCAACGATGCGTACAACGCGAGCCCGGACTCGATGGCTGCGGCGTTGCGCACGCTCGCGCAGATCGTGGAGCCCGGACAGCGCAAAGTCGCCGTGCTCGGCGCCATGAGCGAGCTAGGGGTGTACGCCGGCGAAGAGCATGACCGCGTGGGGCTGCTCGCGGTGCGACTGGGAATCGAGCGCATCGTCGTGGTCGGCCCCGAGGCTCGACGGCTCTTCATCGCGGCGATCGGCGAGGGTTCGTGGGACGGAGAGGCGGTCTTCTTCGCAACGGCCGATGAAGCGTACGACTATCTCCTGGACGAGCTTCGCGACGGTGATCGCGTGCTGGTCAAATCGTCGAACTCTGCAGGGTTGCGGCATCTCGGTGATCGTCTGGGAGAATTCTTCTCGTGAGATCACTGCTTGCCGCCGCCACGATCTCGCTCGCGTTCACGCTGTTCCTGACGCCGCTGTTCATCCGCCTCTTCGAGAAGCTGGGGTGGGGTCAGGTCATCCGCACCCCGGAAGACGCGACGAATCCGAATCACGAATCGAAGCGCGGAACACCCACGATGGGCGGCATCATCTTCATCCTGGGTGCTGTCATCGGCTACTTCGTGGGAACGCTCACGGGTGGGGCGCCGCCGACGCTCTCCGGACTCTTGGTCATCTGGATGATGATCGGGCTGGGTGCCGTCGGCTTCGTCGACGACCTCATGAAGGTGCGCCAGCAGCGCAGCCTGGGCCTCTCGGGCTGGCGAAAGGTGATCGGGCAGATCGCTGTCGCGGTGCCGTTCGGCATCGTCGCGCTGAATTTTCCGAACTCCTACGGTCAGACGCCGGCGTCGCCCTACATCTCCTTCTTCCGCGACATCCCGATGCTGTCCTTCATGGCACTGGGTGCTGTCGTCGGCTGGATCGTCTACCTCATCTGGGTGTCCTTCATGTCGGTCGCGTGGTCCAACGCCACCAACCTCACCGACGGTCTGGACGGACTGGCAACGGGCGCGGGCATCTTCACCGTGTCGGCCTACAGTCTCGTCACTTTCTGGCAGTTTCAGCAGCGGTGCCACACCAGCGAGCTGGTGGATGCGTATGTGACCGCGTGCTACCCGACCCGAGATCCCATGGACCTCACGATCGTCGCGGCCTCGTTCGTCGGCGCCCTCGTCGGATTCCTGTGGTGGAACGCGCCCAAAGCGCGGATCTTCATGGGCGACGTCGGCTCCATGGCCATCGGTGGAGTCATCGTCGCCATGGCGGTGCTCTCGCGCACCGAGATCTTGTCCGTGATCATCGCGGGCGTCTTCATCATCGGTCCGGGATCGGTCATCCTGCAGCGCTACTACTTCAAGGCGACCGGGGGCAAGCGCCTGTTCCTGATGAGTCCGTTCCACCACCATCTCGAGATGCGCGGGTGGCCTGAGATCACGATCGTGGTCCGGATGTGGATCATCGCCGGCATGCTCGCCGTCGCTGGGGTGGGCCTGTTCTACGTCGCCTGGCTCGCAGCACTGTGACGGCACGTACGGACTCCCTGAACAGTTGGCACGCTGACTGGGCGGGTCTGCGCGTCGCGGTTCTCGGGCTGTCCGTGACGGGTTTCGCGGTCGCCGACACGCTCGCCGAGCTCGGCGCGGACGTGTACGTCTTCACCGAGCGGGCAGACGAGGAGTATGAGCGGCTGCTTCCGGTCATCGGCGCTCGACAGTGGATCGGACTGCTCGACGCGGTTCCGGGTGTGCTGACAGACTTCGCACCGGAGATCGTCGTCGCGTCGCCTGGTTTCCCCCCGCACCACCCCGTGATCGCCTGGGCGCGGGAGAACGGCATCGAACTGTGGGGTGATGTCGAGCTTGCCTGGCGCGTGCGCGACAAGGTCACTCGCGGGGACGGCCGTCCCGCCGACTGGGTGCTCATCACCGGCACCAACGGCAAGACGACCACGACACGACTGACCGCGACCATGCTCGCGTCCGGTGGTCTGCGGGCGGCGCCGTGCGGCAATATCGGCATCCCGGTACTCGACGCCGTCCGTGATCCGGCCGGGTTCGACGTCTTGGTCGTGGAACTTTCCAGCCACCAGCTCTGGTACCTCTCGCAGCACAGCGGTCCGGATCCCCTCTCGCCCTTTGCAAGCGTCTGCCTCAACCTCGCCGACGACCACCTCGAGTGGCACGGATCGGCTCGCGCCTACCGCGACGCAAAGGCGTTCGTCTACCAGCACACGCGCACGGCCTGCGTTTACAACAAGTCGGATGCCGCCACCCGAGTGATGGTGGAGGAGGCGGACGTCATCGATGGATGCCGCGCCGTCGGGTTCGATCTAGGAGTTCCCGGACCCGGTGATCTCGGTGTCGTGGACGGCATCCTCGTGGACCGCGCCTTCCTGGAGGAGCGATCCACGAGCGCCCTCGAGCTGACCACGGTCGCCGAGCTCGCCGAGCGAGGGCTGGCTGCACCGCACATCGTGGCGAACGCGCTGGCCGCGGCGGCTCTCGCCCGCTCACTCGGCGTCACGCCCGAGGCGATTCGCGACGCGCTGCGTGGTTTTCACCTCGATCCGCACCGGATCGAGGTCGTCGCCGTCTCGGCCGGCATCACCTGGGTGGATGATTCGAAGGCCACCAACCCGCACGCGGCGGATTCGTCCCTGGCCGCCTATCCCGGCGCGGTGTGGATCGTCGGGGGTCTGCTGAAGGGGGTCGACATCGCCGGGTTGGTCGCCGGCCGTGGTGGCCGTGTGAAGGCCGCGATAGTGATCGGGGTCGACCGCAGCGAGATCACCGAGGCGTTCGCCCGACACGCGCCCGCGGTTCCCGTGTTCGAAGTCGACCACGCTCAGACTGAAGACATCATGGCAGAGGTCGTCGAAGTGTCGGCGGGCGTCGCGCATGCCGGAGACGTGGTCCTTCTCGCTCCGGCTGCGGCATCCTTCGATCAGTTCGAGTCCTACTCGGACCGGGGGCGGCGCTTCGCCGACGCGGTCCGCGAACGGATCGGGAGGGGGACCGGTGACCACCACGACGTCGAACCCGACCCGTCCGGCACATCCGAGGCCTGAACCGCCCGTGTCGCCACGCGGCCACGCCGCGCGCATCTCGCTCGGCCGCGTGTTCGCCCCGGTACCGAGCGAGTTCCTGCTGATCGCCTCCACGGCTCTCCTGCTCACCGGCTTCGGCCTCGTGATGGTGCTGTCAGCCACCATGGCGCGATCGGTGGCGGCGGGCGACAGCCCGTTCGAGGTGGTGCTGAAGCAGGGGATGTTCGCGATGATCGGCGTCCCGATGATGTTCGTCGCGAGCCGTTTCCCGATCTCCTTCTGGAAGAAGATCGCGTGGCCGGCACTGATCGTGACCACAATGTTCCAGCTCCTGGTCTTCGTGCCCGGGCTCGGTGTCAACGACGCCGGAAACCGCAACTGGGTCAACATCGCCGGGATGCAGATGCAGCCGTCGGAATTCATCAAGCTTTCGCTCGCCCTGTGGCTCGGGTACGTTCTGTACCGGAAGCAGACGCTGCTCGGGCTGTGGCATCACGTCTTCATTCCCGTCGTGCCGGTCGGCGGCCTTGTGATCGGCACGGTCCTCGGCGGGCATGACCTGGGTACCGCGATGATCCTGATGGCGATCCTGCTCGGGGGGCTCTTCTTCTCCGGCGTGAAGCTGCGCATCTTCGTTCTGCCCCTGCTCCTGGTGCTGGGTGTCGTCGCCGTGTTCGCCGTCACAAGCCCCAATCGCATGGCCCGCATCCTCAGCAACTTCAACGTCGACACCCTGGATTGCTACTACGCGGCCGTGGGTGACTGCTACCAGGCCGTGCACGGCGTGTGGGGTCTCGCGAACGGCGGGGTGTTCGGGCTCGGTCTCGGCAACTCGCGCGAGAAGTACGGGTGGCTGCCGGCGCAGTCCAACGACTACATCTTCGCGATTCTCGGCGAAGAACTCGGCCTGATCGGATGCCTCGTCGTGCTGGCGCTGTTCACTCTGTTCGCCGTCGGTGCGTTCCACGTCATCCGCAAGACGGACGACCCGTTCGTGCGCATCGTCGCGGGCGGCATCACGGTATGGATCATCGGCCAGGCCATCGTGAACATCGGCGTCGTTCTGCGGATCTTCCCGGTGCTGGGTGTCCCGCTGCCGTTCATGTCCCAGGGCGGCACGGCGCTGCTGTCGGTCCTCCTCGCGTGCGGAGTGCTCTTGTCCTTCGCGCGCAGCCTGCCGACGCGCACCGAACGAGCGGCGCCGGCGGCACGACCGGGACGGTCCCTCCGCGCCCGGTAGTCTCGATCCGGTGACGACTTACCTGTTGACCGGGGGCGGAACCGCTGGCCATGTCAACCCTCTGCTCGCTGTCGCCGACGCCCTCCGGGCGCGTGACGTCGAGGCATCCGTCCTCGTGCTGGGTACCCGGGAGGGGTTGGAGACCAGGCTCGTCCCCGACCGCGGTTACGAGCTCCTCTTCGTCGACAGGGTTCCCTTCCCTCGTCGCCCGAACGGGGCTGCAGCCCGATTCCCAGTGCGGTTCCCGCGTGCGATCGCGCAGGTACGCACGCACATCCGCACGCGCGCGGTCGATGTCGTCGTCGGGTTCGGCGGGTATGCGTCGGCTCCCGCCTACCTCGCGGCCCGCCGTGAGGGCGTGCCGTACGTCGTCCACGAGGCCAACGCCAAGCCCGGGCTCGCGAACGTCCTCGGTGCACGCGCAGCGTCCGGCGTCGGCGTCGTGTTCGAGGGCACGCCGATCCGCGGCGGACGCGTCGTCGGCATGCCGCTGCGGCGCGAGATCGTCGATCTCGATCGCGATGAACGGCGTGCGGAGGCCGCCGACGCGTTCGGACTCGATCCTTCCCGACCCGTTCTGCTGGTCTTCGGAGGATCGCTCGGGGCGCGACGACTCAACGGCACGCTGGCCGAGGCGTGGCGCGACATCGTGGGCGCGGGCTGGCAGATTCTGCACGCGACGGGAGAGCGCAATGACGCGGTCGACCCCGGGCAGCCGGACTATCGCATCGTGTCGTATCTGGACCGCATGGAGCTGGCCTTCGCACTGGCCGACGTGATCGTGTCGCGGTCGGGTGCGGCCACCGTCGCCGAGGTCAGTGCGCTCGGGATCCCCGCTGTCTATGTGCCCTACCCGGTGGGCAACGGTGAGCAGGCGCTGAACGCCGCGTCCGCCCTCCGCGCGGGTGCCGCGCGAATCATCCCCGACGCGGACTTCACTCCCGTCCGCGTGCGGAGCGAGGTGGTCCCGCTGCTGCAGGATGCCGCTGCACTCGCCGCTATGCGCGCGGCTGCCGCGACGATCGGCACGCGCTCCGGCACCGCGAACCTCATCGAGATGATCGACGCAGCGCTCGTCCGCTGACGGAGCGGAGGTTCTAGCCGCGTTCGCGATCGGACGAGATCATGCGTTCACCGTGGGCGCGCCCTCGGTCGCGCCCACGGTGGCCGACTTAGACTTGACGGGTCATGATTCGACCCGACCTCACCCTCCCGATACCCGCGGATATCACTGCCGCCCATTTCATCGGCATCGGGGGATCGGGCATGTCGGGACTGGCCGGCATGTTCCTGGACCGCGGCATCCGCGTGTCAGGATCGGACCGTGCCGACAGCGCTGCTCTTCGGGCACTCGCCGTGCGCGGCGCGAGCGTGCATGTGGGCCACGACGCGTCGAATCTGCCCGATGGCGTCGACGCCGTGATCCACACCGGTGCGATCTGGCCGGACAACCCCGAATTCGTCCTCGCGAGAGAGCGAGGACTGCCCGTCATCCATCGCTCGCAGGCCCTGCACTGGCTCATCGGCGGCCGCCGGCTCGTGTCGGTCGCCGGCGCGCACGGAAAGACGACCTCGACCGGAATGATCGTCACGGCGCTGCGCGCGCTCGAGGCAGATCCGACCTTCGTCAGCGGCGGTGTCATCGCCGACCTCGGCATCTCGAGCGGTACCGGCGCCGATGACCTCTTCGTCATCGAGGCGGACGAATCCGATGGCACTTTTCTGCTCTACGACACCTCGATCGCCCTCATCACCAACGTCGATCCCGATCACCTCGACCACTGGGAATCGCGCGACGCTTTCTACGCGGGCTTCGTGCGCTTCGGCAACGCGGCCCGCGAGGCGGTCGTGATCTCATCCGACGATTCCGGGGCCCGGCGCGTGGCCGCGGCGCTCGCGCATCGCACGGTCATCACGTTCGGCACGGATGACGGTGCGGATGTCCGAGTGGGCGACATCGTCACCGAGGGTTCGGTGCGCTTCACGCTCACTCACGCCGGAGTCACCGTCGACGGCGCGCTGGTGCTCCCGGGAGCCCACAATGCGATCAACGCCGCGGGTGCCGTCGCGGTGCTGCTCACCCTCGGCTACCGGCTCGAGCCCGCTCTGCGGGCAGTGGAAGGCTTCGGCGGCACGGTGCGCCGCTTCGAACTCCACGGCATCGCGCGCGGAGTGAGCGTGTACGACGACTACGCGCACCACCCGACTGAGGTCGCCGCGGCGCTCGACGCGGCGCGCAGCGTCGTCGGACCGGGCCGCTTGATCGCCCTTCACCAGCCGCACACCTACTCCCGCACGCAGGAGATGTACCGTGAGTTCGCCGAGGTCCTCGAATCGCGAGCCGATCACACTGTGGTTCTCGACGTGTACGGCGCGCGCGAAGACCCCGTTCCGGGTGTGACGGGTGCGCTGGTCAGCGGGGCATTCGTGGACCCCGAGAAGGTTCATTTCGTCGCCGACTGGGATGATGCGGCCGCGTATGCGGCGTCGGTTGCGCGCGCCGGTGACTTCATCATCACCCTCGGCTGCGGCAACGTGCACCTCATCATTCCGCAGGTACTGCAGGCCCTGTCCGCTGCGGAAGGCTAGCCTGTGCAACGGCCTGCACCGCTGTCGGCATCCACACCCGCGTCTCGTCCGGAGTTCGTCGGGGAAGAGATCGGTGTCACGCCGATCGGTCGCCCCGAGACATCGATCGCCGGCTCGACGATCGACCCGTCTCAGGCCGCCCCGATCGCGTCGCTCCGGAACGACGGTCGGGATGCCGCTGACGGGTCGGAGTTCTTCTCCCCCACGCCCGAGGCCACGACGGACGCTGACGCCGAGATCGGTGCCCGCGCGGTCTGGGCGGCAGCCCGGGCGCGCCGCCGGGCGTTGCGCGCAGAGGTGCGTCGCTTCACGGGCCGTCAACGGCGCCGGCGGATGCTCTGGATCACGGTCGCCGGCGCGTTCGTCCTGCTCGTCCTCGGCACGCTGGGCGCCGCGTACAGCCCGCTGTTCGCTGTTCAGCGGGTGCAGGTCGTGGGTACGACGACGTTGGAGGCCGGAGCGCTCGAGTCGGCGCTTTCCGACCTGATCGGGGTTCCGTTGCCGCTCGTGGATTCGTCTGCGGTGAAAGCCGTTCTCGTGCAGTTTCCCCTCGTGGAGACCTACACGCTTGAGGCACGCCCGCCGAACGGCCTCGTCGTCCGGATCGTCGAGCGCACACCGATCGGCACCATCCGCTCCGCCTCCGGCTACACGCTGGTCGATGCGGCTGGTGTCGCACTGTCCACGACGGCGGAACCGCCCGCCGGCCACCCGGCGATCGAGGTCACCGGGGGAATCGGGACTCCCGCGTTCGCAGCCGTCGGTACCGTCTTCCGTGCGCTGCCGGACAGCATCCGCACGCAGGTGACGGGGATCACCGCGACGACGGCCAACGACGTGACGCTCGCACTCGGCGGTTCCGGGACGTCGGTCGTCTGGGGCAACGCCGACGACTCGGAGTACAAGGCGATCGCGCTCGAGACGATCATGACCGCTCGTCCGCCCGGCGCCGTGTACAGCTATGACGTGTCCTCACCCGACGCCGTCGTCGTCCGCTGAGCGAACGACGAAGCCTTTCTGCGCGACACGCCCGCGGCCTCGGCTGGTGCGTGCGTCCGGCCGCATACCTTCAACTCAGGGAATTGCATACTCGGCAATTTTTTAAACCTCAACTAGAGGGTAAGGGTTTACGGACAATCGTTCGGGACACGAAGGAGCCGGCATGAGCCAGAACCAGAACTACCTCGCGGTGATCAAGGTCGTGGGTGTAGGCGGCGGTGGCGTGAACGCCGTCAATCGGATGATCGACCTGGGACTGCGGGGGGTGGAGTTCATCGCCGTCAACACGGACGCGCAGGCTCTCCTGATGAGTGACGCGGATGTCAAGCTCGACGTCGGCCGCGAACTCACGCGCGGTCTCGGTGCCGGAGCCGACCCCGAGGTGGGCCGCCGCGCGGCGGAGGACCACGCAGAGGAGATCGAGGAGGCGCTCGCGGGTGCTGACATGGTCTTCGTCACAGCCGGTGAGGGAGGCGGAACGGGCACCGGCGGCGCTCCCGTCGTCGCTCGGATCGCCAAGTCGATCGGCGCGCTCACGATCGGTGTCGTCACGAAGCCGTTCTCCTTCGAGGGCCGTCGCCGGCAGGGCCAGGCCGAGGCCGGTGTCGACAAACTCAAAGAAGAGGTCGACACCCTCATCGTCGTGCCCAACGATCGCCTTCTTGAGATCAGCGACCGCGGCATCTCGATGATCGAGGCGTTCGCGACGGCCGATCAGGTGCTCCTCGCCGGTGTTCAGGGCATTACGGACCTGATCACGACCCCCGGCCTCATCAACCTCGACTTCGCTGATGTGAAGTCGGTCATGCAGGGCGCCGGATCGGCGCTCATGGGCATCGGCTCGGCACGCGGCGCCGACCGGGCGATCAAGGCCGCCGAGCTCGCGGTCGAGTCCCCGCTGCTGGAAGCGTCGATCGAGGGCGCTCATGGCGTCCTTCTGTCCATTCAGGGAGGGTCCAACCTCGGCATCTTCGAGATCAACGATGCCGCTCAGCTCGTCAAGGAAGCGGCCCACCCCGAGGCCAACATCATCTTCGGAACCGTCATCGACGACACTCTGGGGGATGAGGTGCGCGTCACCGTCATCGCGGCTGGGTTCGACGGGGGCGAGCCGCTCACGCGCATCGAGCCGATCACCGCGCAGCGCACGGTGACTCCGCCGATCCTCCCGCAGGTGTCGGCAGACGACGCCGCGCGCGAGACCCCGGCCGCCGAAGGGAAGCAGCCGGTCTCGGTCGCGGCGTCGACCGAGCCATACGACTCGGTCCTCGGGGATGATGATCTGGACATCCCCGACTTCCTGAAATAGGCGTTCGACGGCTTCGGGACTCACGGTGGATCTGCGGTCGCGCCTCTCCGCTCTCGATGCGCGCGTCGTGGACGCGGCGCGTTCGGCGGGTCGCGACCCTTCAGAGCTGACCCGCATCGTCGTCACCAAATTCCACCCGCCGGAGCTCATCACCCGGTTGTGCGAATACGGTGTCCATGACGTCGGCGAGAGCAGGCAGCAGGAGCTCACGGCGAAGCGGGGCGAGCTTGCGGCTCTGGACGGAGTGCGGTGGCACTTCATCGGCCAGGTGCAGACCAAGAAGGCACGCGCAATCCGGGCGGCATCCGACTGCGTCCATTCGGTCGACCGCGATCGACTCGCCGATGCCCTGCACGCTGCCGACCCTGATGGCGCGCGGCTCGACGTCTTCCTGCAGGTGAACCTCACCGATGACCCGAGTCGCGGGGGAGCGGCCCCTGGCGATGTCGCCGGACTCGCCGAGCACGTTGCCGCCTCTTGTCCCTCGCTCCGCGTCCGCGGCGTCATGGCCGTCGCACCGTTGGGATCCGAGCCCGCCGAGGCATTCGGCCGGCTCGCGGGCGCGGGCGCGCTCGTCCGCCGGATCGTCCCAGACGCGACCTGGATGTCGGCGGGCATGTCAGGAGATTTCGCCGAAGCGATCGCGGCGGGCGCGACACACCTGCGGATCGGCACGGCAATCACCGGTCCGCGGCCCGCGCGCGATTAGCCTCAGAGCAGACGAGCAAACGGAGGATGCTGATGTCGAACCCGCTCAAGAAGACCATGGTGTACCTGGGCCTCGCCGACGAAGAAGAGGCCTATGAGCAGACGGCTGCAGAGGCATCCTCGCGCCGCGAGCGTCCGGTCGAGAAGGCCGCTCCCGTGACTCCTCTGCACCGCCCGACCGTCGTGCGTCAGCCGACGTCCGGCACGGTCAGCGAGATCCTCACGGTGCACCCCAAACAGTATCGCGACGCGCAGATCATCGCCGAGAACTTTCGCGAAGGCATCCCGGTGATCATCAACCTGTCGCAGATGAGCGATGCAGATGCGCGGCGTCTGATCGACTTCGCCAGTGGACTGTCGCTCGGGCTGTACGGCCGCATAGAGCGGGTTACCAGCAAGGTCTTCCTGCTCACGCCCGAGAACATCGCCGTGTCCGGTGATGGCACGCTTGCGCAGGCCGACTCCGAGACCGCAGCCTTCTCCGCATAGTGGAGATCGTGCGCGCGGCGGCCGGGGTTGCCGACGTCCTTCTCCTGCTCTATATCCTCATGCTGCTCGCGCGGCTGATCCTCGAGTACATCCCGATGTTCAACCGTGAGTGGCGCCCGCGCGGCATAGGTCTCGTGCTGGCAGAGGCGGTCTTCACGGTCACCGATCCGCCGTTGCGGTTCTTCCGACGCCTGCTCCCGCCGTTGCGCATGGGCCCCATCGCTCTGGACCTGGGATTTCCCGTCACGATGCTCACCTGCTTCGTGGCGCTGACGATCGTTCGCGTGGTCGAGCGCCTCTGAGGCGTTTCTCGCACCAAACGATACGGCCAGCTATGCTGAAGTTCGTACGGTGTTCAGTTCGCACGGCATGCTGTAGGACACGCCGCGACGACCAGACCCGCGTAGTGAGCCCCCGAAAGAGGTAACACCATGGCTTTGACCCCAGAAGACGTCGTCACCAAACAGTTCCAGCACGTTCGCTTCAAGGAGGGCTTCGATCCGGATGAGGTCGACGACTTCCTCGATGAGATCGTGGTCGAGTGGCGGAAGACGATTGCCGAGAACGATGAACTGAAGGCGAAGCTCGCCGCGTACGAATCGGGCGACGCGCCCGCACAGGTCGCGCTCGCTCTCGTCGACGAAGTGGTCGTTGAGGAAGAATCGGCGCCGATCTCTGCGATCGTCGCGGAGGTTCCCGTGGCCGCGGAAGAGCCGGCCCTGGTGGCAGGGGGCGGTGGTGCCTCCGCTTCGGCCGGCATTCTCGAACTCGCGCAGCGTCTGCACGATGAGCACGTCGCCGAGGGTCTGGCCCAGCGTGACAGGCTCATCTCCGAGGCCGAGATCCAGGCGCACGCGATCGTCTCTGAGGCCAAGGCGAAGGGACGCGACGAGCTCGCCCGTCTCGAGGCCGACCGCGCGACGCTCGAGACCCGCATCAGCGAGCTGCGCCAGTTCGAGAGCGACTACCGCAACCAGCTCCGCGGATTCATCGAGGAGAAGCTCCGCGATCTCGACGTCACCGGCGCGACCTCGACCGTCAGCCGCTGAAGGCTTTGACGGGCGGAATACCTCCGCGCGCGGCGGCGGCCGGCATCCTCACGGCGATTCCCGCCGTTCTGGTGCTGGCCGCCGATCAGTTCACGAAGGCCCTCGCGCTCGAGAACCTTCCGTATCAGCAGCAGGTCCCGGTCATCGGGGATCTCCTCCAGTTCTACCTGACGGGCAATCCGGGCGCGGCATTCTCCCTCGGTGAAGAAGTCACGTGGATCTTCACGATCATTCTGGCTTTCGCCGCCGGGCTGATCATCTTCCTGGCCGCGACCCGTGTGCGTTCACGGTGGTGGGCGGTGGTGCTCGGGCTGCTCCTCGGCGGCATCCTGGGAAACCTGACCGACAGAGTGGTGCGCGAGCCGGGCTTCGCGGTTGGACACGTGGTCGACTTCATCTACACGCCGTGGATGATGCCGGCCATCTACAACGTCGCCGACATTTTCATCGTCACGATGATGATCATCGTTGCGATTCTCATCCTCTTCGGATTTCACCTGGACGGGACACGCGAGATCCGCGCCGCTGAGGGTCCTGACTCAGCTCCGGCGACGCACGACCACGCATCGCAGGCGGGCGCAGCCGATTCGTCCGGCAGCCAGGTGGACGACTGACGTGGGGGTTCGCACCCTTCCGGTTCCTGATGGTCTGGACGGATTGCGCGTCGACGTCGCGCTGGCGAAGATGCTGGGCTTCTCACGCACATTCGCCGCGGACGTCATCGACGGGGGAGGCGCGCGTCTGGACGGCCGGGTCCTCGGCAAATCCGACCGCGTGCACGGCGGCGGCTGGCTTGAGGTGGAATGGCAGGACAAGCGCGCGCCGGAGATCATCCCGATCGCGGTCGCCGACCTCGGCATCGTCCACGATGACGAGGACGTCGTCGTCGTCGACAAGCCGGCCGGCGTGGCGGCGCATCCGTCCCTCGGATGGGAGGGGCCGACGGTTCTCGGTGCTCTGGCGGCCGCGGGGTTCCGCGTCGCGACGTCTGGTGCCGCCGAGCGGCAGGGCGTCGTGCACCGCCTCGACGTGGGCACGAGCGGCCTGATGGTCGTGGCGAAAACCGAGCGTGCGTACACCGCGCTCAAGCGGGCGTTCAAAGAGCGTGAAGTCGAGAAGATCTACCACGCCGTCGTGCAAGGGCATCCGGACCCGCTCGCGGGCACCATCGATGCGCCGATCGGACGGCATCCGTCCCACTCCTGGAAGTTCGCCGTCATCCCTCACGGCAAGGACTCCGTGACTCACTACAAGACACTCGAGGCGTTTCCGCGCGCAGCACTACTGGAGGTACACCTCGAGACGGGGCGTACCCACCAGATCCGCGTACACATGGCCGCACACCGGCATCCCTGTGTCGGTGACCCGCTCTACGGCAGCGATCCGACCCTCTCGGCGCAACTCGGCCTCACTCGCCAGTGGTTGCACGCTCGGGAACTCTCGTTCGCACACCCCGCGACGCATGAGTGGGTCACCTTCGGTTCGGAGTATCCCGCCGACCTCGCGCGTGCTCTCGAGATTCTCCGCGCCGATTGAGACTCAGCGGCCACCCGCGAAGACGGCAGGATCATCGTGGGGCAGAGCGAGGGCGATCTTGCGCAGGTGGAACCGGTCGACGTCGACCAGTTCGCCCAGTCCGTACCAGCCGACCTCGGTGAGCTCACCGTCGGCCGGGTGTGGCGCGCCCGAGACCCAATCGCAGCGGAAGACGATGTCGAGGTAGTCGGCCTGATCGCCGTTCGCGTAGGTAACTCGAGGCGTCTGCTGCAGGATCGCTAGGCGGGTCGCTTTCACGACCACGCCGGCCTCCTCGAGGCACTCACGCACAGCGGCATCGGCGGGCTCTTCGCCCGGATCGACGATGCCCGATACGCACTGCCAGGAGCCGTTGTCGGCACGCTTGCCGAGCAGTACCTTCTCGTCTTTGAAGACCACAGCCGTGACTCCGACCAGGGGGAGCGGTGCGTGCCCGATCTTCTCACGGATCGACACGACGAATGGGGGAGTCGCCATACGCTCAGACTAGGCGTCGGACCGTCGACATAGACTCGTCGGGTGGCATCCGACTCCTTCGTTCACCTGCACGCGCACACCGAGTACTCGATGCTCGACGGGGCCGCCCGCATCGGCGCGATGGTCCAGGAGGCCGTTCGGTTGGAGATGCCTGCGATCGCGGTCACCGACCACGGCAACACTTTCGCGGCCTTTGAGTTCTATCACGCGGCGAAAAAAGCTGGGATCAGACCGATCATCGGAATCGAGGCCTACGTCACCCCGGGCACGCATCGCTCGGACCGTTCACGCGTGCGCTGGGGAAGACCCGATCAGACTGACGACGATGTCTCGGGGTCGGGTGCCTACACTCACATGACGCTGCTGAGTGAGACCACCGAGGGCATGCACAACCTCTTCCGGCTGAGCTCGAAGGCGTCGATCGAGGGCTACTACTTCAAGCCGCGTATGGACCGCGAACTGCTTCAGACCCATCGGAACGGCCTCATCGCCACGACCGGCTGTCCGTCCGGCGAGGTGCAGACTCGGCTCCGGCTGGGCCAGTACGACGCCGCGCGCTCGGCCGCGGCGGAGTTCCAGGACATCTTCGGCAGGGACAACTACTTCGCCGAGATCATGGACCACGGTCTGTCGATCGAGCGCCGTGTCATGGGCGATCTGCTCAAGATCGCGAAAGACCTCTCCATCCCTCTCGTCGGCACCAACGACCTGCACTACACGCATCAGCACGACGCCACGAGTCACGCCGCACTCTTGTGCGTGCAGTCCGGTTCGACCCTTGACGATCCCAAGCGATTCAAGTTCGACGGCGACGGCTACTACGTCAAGTCCTCGGCCGAGATGCGTCAGATCTTCCGTGACAACCCCGAAGCATGCGACTCGACGCTGCTCATCGCCGAGCGATGCAATGTCGAGTTCAACGAGTCAGCCAACTACATGCCTCGCTACCCGGTGCCGGCGGGCGAGACGGAAGAGAGCTGGTTCATCAAGGAAGTCGAGAAGGGGCTCGAATACCGCTATCCCCACGGCGTGCCCGCGCACGTGCGCGCCCAGGCCGAGTATGAGACGCGTGTCATCGTCCAGATGGGCTTCCCCGGGTACTTCCTCGTGGTTGCTGATTTCATCAACTGGGCCAAGGACCATGGCATCCGCGTCGGCCCCGGACGCGGATCAGGCGCCGGTTCGATGGCCGCCTACGCGATGCGGATCACTGATCTCGATCCACTGCGGCACGGCCTGATCTTCGAGCGATTCCTCAACCCTGACCGCGTCTCGATGCCCGACTTCGACGTCGACTTCGACGATCGACGTCGCGGTGAGGTCATTCAGTACGTCACGGAGAAGTACGGCGACGAGCGCGTCGCCCAGATCGTCACCTTCGGCACGATCAAGGCCAAGCAGGCGCTGAAGGATGCGGGACGGGTCCTCGGTTTTCCGTTCAGCATGGGCGAGAGGCTCACGAAGGCAATGCCTCCCGCCGTCATGGGCAAGGACATGCCGTTGGAGGGCATGTTCGATCCGGCGCACGAGCGCTTCAAAGAGGCTGGCGAGTTCCGGGCGCTGATCGAGACGGATGCCGAGGCCAGGACTGTCTTCGACACCGCCGTCGGCCTGGAGAACCTGAAGCGGCAGTGGGGCGTGCACGCCGCCGGCGTCATCATGTCGAGTGAGCCGCTCATCGACATCATCCCGATCATGAAGCGTGAGCAGGACGGACAGATCGTCACGCAGTTCGACTACCCGTCCTGCGAGGCGCTCGGTCTCATCAAGATGGACTTCCTGGGTCTGCGCAACCTCACGATCATCGACGATGCACTGGACAACATCGCCGCGAACCGCGGCGAGCGGGTCGTGCTCGAGGATCTGACGCTCGACGACCCGGCGGCCTACGACCTGCTGGCACGCGGCGACACCCTCGGTGTGTTCCAGCTCGACGGCGGGCCGATGCGGTCACTTCTGCGGTTGCTCAAGCCCGACAACTTCGAAGACATCTCGGCGGTCATTGCGCTCTACCGGCCTGGCCCGATGGGCGCGAACTCCCACACCAACTACGCACTCCGCAAGAATGGTCTGCAAGAGATCACCCCGATCCACGAAGAGTTCGAGGAGTCGCTCGCCGAGATCCTCAGCACCAGCTACGGCCTGATCATCTATCAGGAGCAGGTGATGGCGATCGCGCAGAAGGTCGCCGGGTTCAGCCTCGGCCAGGCCGACATCCTGCGCCGCGCGATGAGCAAGAAGAAGAAGGAAGAGCTCGACAAGCAGTTCGCGGGCTTCGAAGCGGGCATGCACGCGAACGGCTACTCGGCGGCAGCGGTGCAGACGCTCTGGGAGATCCTGATTCCGTTCTCCGACTACGCCTTCAACAAGGCCCACTCGGCGGCGTACGGCCTGGTGTCGTACTGGACGGCATACCTGAAGGCGCATTATCCCGCCGAGTACATGGCGGCATTGCTGACGAGCGTCGGCGACGCGAAGGACAAGCTGGCCGTCTATCTCAACGAATGCCGTCGCATGGGAATTCGGGTGCTGCCGCCGGACGTGCGAGAGTCGATCCGCTATTTCGCGGCGATCGGCGAGGACATCCGGTTCGGTCTCGGTGCCGTCCGCAACGTCGGCGCCAACGTCGTCGACGGGATCGTCGCCGCGCGAGCCGATGACGGCTTCACGAGCTTCCATGACTTCCTCACCAAGGTGCCGCTGCATGTCGCCAACAAGCGAACGATCGAGTCGCTCATCAAGGCGGGCGCGTTCGATTCGCTCGGGTCGACCCGGCGTGCGTTGATGGAGATTCACGAGGATGCCACCGAGGCGGCTGTCGAGACCAAGCGCAAGGCGTCCACCGGCGCGATCGGATTCGATTTCGACAGCCTTTACTACGAGGCTGAGGAGATCGTTCCGGCCAAGGTCCCCGCACGTCCGGAGTGGACCAAGAAGGACAAATTGGCGTTCGAGCGTGAGATGCTCGGACTTTACGTGTCCGATCATCCGCTTGCAGGACTTGAGATCTCGCTCGCCAAACACGCGTCGACCTCGATCCATGATCTTTTGGCCTCCGAAGAGGTCGACGACGGTGATCAGGTCACGATCGCGGGGCTCGTCACGAGCGTGCAGCACCGGGTCGCGAAGCAGAGCGGCAACCCGTACGGAATGATCACGGTCGAAGACTTCGACGGCGAGGTCACCGTGATGTTCATGGGCAAGACCTACACGGAGTACCAATCGATCCTCATTGCCGATTCGATCCTGGTCGTACGGGGCCGCGTGTCGCGCCGCGACGACGGTCTGAATCTGCACGGCCAGATGGCCTTTTCACCCGATCTCGGTACGACGGATGACGCGGCCCCGTTGGTCCTGGTGATGCCGGAGCATCGGGCGTCTGAGTCGACCATCGGTCAGCTTGCGGATGTCTTCGCGCGCCACCCGGGCGAGACGGAGATCACGATGAAACTACACAAGGGGGGAGTGTCGAAGGTGTTCGATCTGCCCACGCGCGTCGGTGTCACGGTCGACCTCTACGGTGAATTGAAGGGGCTTCTCGGTCCGCACTGTCTCGGATGAATCATCGTGTTGCCGAGTAGGATCGCTCTCGACCGCGTGCCGGAAGGATCAACCAGCGTGAGTGACGAGAAGACCAGCCCAGACCAGCCCCAGGCCGATGACCCGGATGTCGCCGCTCTCGATGCCGTTCCGCCGCAGTACGGCGTGGGACCGTTCTCGATCCGCGAGGTGGCCTTGGGCGCCGTGTGGCTGCTCGCATTCATCCTTTCCTTCTTCCCGGTGTACGGCTACATGCGTAGCGGCGTCTCAGTGTGGAACGGCATCGATTGGGTTCTCACGATCGGTGTGCCCACTGCGGCGGTGTTCCTCATCGGACTGCGTCGGCTGTCGCCGCAGGGCATCCGCCGCGTCGGCTCGCTCGGGATCGACCAGTTCGCGTCCGTGGCGTTCTCGGTCTCGACGGTGGTGTGGCTGGGCATCCTCTGGAGCTCCTTCGTCACTCTCGCCGATTCACGCATCTTCTACGCCACCTGGGTGGCCTGGGTGGAGTTCATCCTCATGCTCGCCGGTGTCTTCCTGACGGTGCTCGCGCCGCTGTTCCCGACGATCGGTGATGACTTCCGCCATCGTCCCGAGATCCCGGCACACCGATCCGCCAGCCCCGCACGGCCTGTCGTCCCGCGACCGGCCGAAATGCGCCCGCCTGGCGCCGCCACGCCGACCCAGCAGCTCGGCGGCACGGCGTCTCCGCAGGCGGCGGAGCAGACGAGCGCGTTCGATGTGGCGATCGAAGATGACTCTCCCGCCGCCGCGCAGGCCACGCAGGCGTTCTGGGCACTGGTGCCCGTCGAGCGCGACGTCGTCGATGAGCTCGGCACGACTCTGTTCACGATCGACTCGACAGCCTGGGCGCTCGTGATCGAGGACCGTGGCGACAGCTTCGTCGTCCGCCACGAGGATGGCCGAGTCGGATACTTGCGAGACGTCTCCGGCGTCACCCGCGGGTGACCTCGCGGTACCCTGATCCGATGCTGCGCACCATAGACCTCCGCGGCCGCGCTCTGAGCAATGACGAGTTGCTGGCCACTGTGCCACGCGCTGCCGCCGCGCGCGACGAAGCGCTGGTGACGGCGGCGCGCATCGTCGGCGATGTCGCCGCCGGTGGTGAGGCGGCCCTGCGCGCACAAGCTTCTCGCTTCGACGGCGTCGACGGGCACGAGATCCGCGTGCCGCAGGATCACCTGGATGAAGCCCTGGCCGCGCTCGACGCGAGTGTGCGGGCCGCGCTCGAAGAATCCATCCGCCGGGTGCGGGTCGCGTCCGCAGCCCAAATTCCGCCGACCCGCGTCACCGAGCTCGGCTCCGGCGCCCGCGTCGAGCAGCGTTGGCGACCCGTACGACGTGTGGGTGTCTATGTTCCCGGCGGCAAAGCGGTCTACCCTTCGAGCGTCGTCATGAACGTCGTACCCGCGCAGGTCGCCGGCGTCACCGAGGTCGCGCTCGCCTCGCCGCCGCAACGCGCATTCGGCGGGCGAGTCCACCCGGTGATCCTGGCGGCCGCGCGCTTGCTCGATGTCACCGAGGTGTACGCAATGGGCGGCGCCGGCGCCATCGGCGCCTATGCCCACGGTGTGCCGTCGCTGGGTCTGCACCGCGTCGACGTCATATCGGGCCCCGGCAACAACTTCGTCGCCCTCGCCAAGCGGGTTGTCGCGGGCATGGTGGGCACCGACTCCGAGGCGGGCGCGACGGAGATCCTGATCGTCGCCGATGACTCCGCCGATGCGGACTGGGTGGCCGCCGACCTCGTCAGCCAGGCCGAGCACGATGAGCAGGCCGCCGCCGTTCTGGTCACCGATTCCGCCGGCCTCGCGGCATCCGTCGCCGCCCGTGTCGCGATCCGCGCGGCCCGAACTCTGCACGCCGTCCGCGTGGGTGCGGCCCTCGCAGGCCCGCAATCGGCGATCGTGCTCGTCGATGACATCGCCGGGGCCACCGCGTTCAGCAATGCGTATGCGCCGGAGCACCTCGAACTGCATATCGCCGATCCTCACCTGGACGACTTCGTCAACGCCGGGGCCGTCTTCGTCGGCCCGCATTCGCCGGTGAGCCTGGGCGACTACCTCGCCGGCAGCAACCACGTCTTGCCGACCGGCGGGCAGGCGCGCTACGCGGCGGGACTGTCGGCATCGACTTTCCTCCGCCCCCAGCAGGTGATCGCCTACGACCGCCGCGGGCTCCAGGAGGTGCGCGATGCGATCGTCTCGCTCGCGGCCGCAGAGGTCCTCCCCGCCCACGGCGAGGCAGTTCTCGCCCGATTCGAGGATTGAGCGGTGCACTGTCCCTTCTGCCGCCATCCGGACTCACGAGTGATCGACTCGCGGACGAGCGACGATGGACTCAGCATTCGGCGCCGTCGGCAGTGCCCCGAATGCGGGGGGCGGTTCTCGACGATCGAGACGGCCAGTTTGAATGTCATCAAGAGATCTGGGGTGATCGAGCCTTTCAGCCGGGAGAAGGTCATCGCCGGCGTGCGAAAAGCCTGTCAGGGACGCCCCGTCACGGAAGCGGATCTCGCGGTGCTGGCCCAGAGCGTCGAAGAAGCTGTGCGGCAGACCGGAACCTCGCAGATCGACACGAACGAGATCGGGCTGGCGATTCTGGGTCCGTTGCGCGCGCTCGACGAAGTGGCCTACCTCCGCTTCGCCAGCGTGTACCAGGCCTTCGATTCGCTCGAGGATTTCGAAAGCTCGATCGCGCAGCTGCGGGCTGACCACGCCGCCGCGCCCGAGTGACTGTGCTGCGCTCGGCGCACCATGATCGCTCTCCAACCGCGCAATAGGCTGACACCGATGTATGACTTCATCTTTCGCCATGTGTTCACCCGGATGGATCCGGAGTCCGCTCACCGGCTCGTGATGCCGGTCATTCGAGCAGTGGGGATCTGGCCCCTTCGACCGTTGGTACGTGCGGTCACCCGGCCCGATCGCTCCCTGCGCACCGAGGCGCTCGGACTGGTCTTCGATTCTCCCTTCGGGATCGCCGCGGGGTTCGACAAGAATGCCGTGGCGACGCGGGGGCTCTACGCGCTGGGCTTCGGCCATGTGGAGGTCGGCACGGTGACCGCGATCCCACAGGATGGCAACCCGAGGCCGCGTCTGTTCCGCCTCACCGCCGATCGCGCACTCGTGAATCGGATGGGTTTCAACAATGCCGGTGCTGCGGCGGCGGCCTCCCGTCTCGGAAAGGCCCGGCGCCGCAGGAATCGCCCCGTGCTGGGGGTCAACATCGGCAAGAGCCGCGCGGTCGACGTCGATGAAGCGACGGCGGACTACGTCGCGAGCACACGGCGCGTCGCGCCCGTGGCCGACTACCTCGTCGTGAATGTGTCTTCGCCCAATACCCCCGGCCTGCGCGGTCTGCAGGCCGTCGAGACGCTCCGCCCACTGCTTGCCGCCGTGAGGGACGCCGCAGGCAGAACCCCGCTCCTCGTCAAGATCGCTCCCGACCTCCCGGATGAGGAGATCGAGGCCGTCACGCGACTCGCCGTCGACCTCGGCCTCGCCGGCCTCGTCGCGACCAACACCACGATCGCGCGCGACGGACTGCTCACCGGGCACGCGGAGGTGGAGGGGGCCGGAACCGGAGGGCTCTCCGGAGCTCCTCTGAAGCAGCGCGCCGTCCGGGTGCTCAGACTGGTGAGAATTGCCGCACCCCAACCTGAGTTCTGCGTCATCTCGGTCGGCGGAGTGGAAACCGTCGCCGACGTCCGCGAACGCCTCGCGCTCGGGGCGACGCTCGTGCAGGGTTACACGGGATTCATCTACATCGGCCCGCTCTGGGCGCGCCAGATCAACCGCGCGCTCGTCCGCAGGTCGACTCCCGCGTCCACTCAGACGGGAAACTGACCGCGCTTCACCTGGGCTTTCGGCAGACGCATGAAGCGCATCTGCACCGTGCGCATCGCGCCGTACCAGCCCAGGCCCTTCTCCATCTGAGTAGCACCGAACTTGGCCTTCACGGCACGCTTCACGCGGACGCTCGTGAGGATCATGTCGGCGACCACGAAAAGGATGAACATCCACAGGCCGACGAAACCGTAGTACACCCACGCCTGCGGCAGGAAAGTCATCAGGATCACGACGAGCATGAGCGGCATGAGCGCCTCGCCGAGGTGCCATCCGGCATCCACGTAGTCGCGAACGAAACGTCTTTGAGGACCCTTGTCGCGCACCGGCAGGTACTTTTCGTCACCGTTGGCCATGCCGATGCGGGCCTTCTCGCGCTGAGACGCGATGTCCATCTTCGCGCGCGACTTCGCCTCCTTCGTGTTGGCGACGAGGGGACGCTTTCGTGCGGCCTCCTGCTCGGCTCGTGACGGGGTGGGGCGATTCTTCCCGACTGCGCTCGCCTCTTCGGGGGCGGTCTCGGGTGCTGCTGGCGTGTGGGCCACGGGGGTACCTCGGTTCGACGGGAATCGTGCACCCTAAGATTACCCGCATGAGCTCCGACCTGTCCCGCTCCGAAGCCGTCCGCGAGGCTGCTTTGTCCGCCGTTCCCACCGCTCTCGCGGACCTGGGCGCGTTGGTCCGCATTCCGTCGGTCGCGTTTCCGGGCTTCGATCGAGCTGAGGTCGAGCGGAGCGCGGCCGCCGTCGCGGGCCTGCTGCGCGATCTCGGGATCTTCGACAGCGTGCAGGTGAAGAGCGCGATCGTGCCCGAGACGGGAGTCGAGGGGATGCCCGCGGTGCTCGCGTCGCGCGCCGCGCGCAACGGCCGCCCGACGATCCTCCTGTACGCGCACCACGACGTGCAGCCCGCCGGCGATGAAGCGCTTTGGGATTCGGCGCCATTCGAGCCGACCGTGCGGAACGGCCGTGTGTACGCGCGCGGTGCCGCTGACGACAAGGCGGGTGTCATGGCGCACGTCGGCGCGCTGCGCGCTTTCACCGAGGTCTTGGGCACCGATTTCGATCTGGGCGTGAACGTCTTCATCGAGGGCGAGGAAGAGGCTGGTTCTGCCTCTTTCGCACAGTTCCTGGCGGAGAACGCGGAGGCGCTGCGTGCCGACGTCATCGTCGTGGCCGACTCCGGGAACTGGGATGCATCGACCCCGGCCTTGACGGTATCTCTGCGCGGCAACGCCAGATTCACTCTGACGGTCAAGACGCTCGACCACGCTTCCCATTCCGGGATGTTCGGGGGCGCCGTGCCGGACGCGATGATGGCGACCATCGCGCTCCTCTCGACCTTGTGGGACCGCGACGGCGCCGTCGCCGTCGCCGGTCTCACCGAGCGCGACGGCGAGACACCCACGTACACCGAGGAAACCCTCAGAAGCGAAGCAGGCCTCCCGGTCGGGGTTCGTCCTATCGGAAGAGGCAGCATCCTCAGCCGGATTTGGAACAAGCCCAGTGTCACCGTGACGGGTATCGACGCGCCCAGCGTCAAAAACGCGTCCAACACGCTGAGCCCCCAGGTTGCGGTCGTGATCAGTTCGCGAGTCGCCCCGGGGCAGCCCGCACAAGAGGCCTATGCGGCGCTGGAAACGCATCTGCGCGCGCACGCGCCCTTCGGGGCGCAGTTGACCTTCAGCGACGTAGATTGTGGCGACTCCTTTCTCGTCGAGCCCAGTGGCTGGGCCGTTGCGCAGGCGCGGGCAGCTCTGGCTCGTGGGTACGGCGTGGATCCTGTGGACATCGGCGTGGGCGGCTCGATCCCCTTCATCTCCGATCTCGTGCGGGAGTTCCCCGAGGCGCAAATCCTCGTGACCGGGGTCGAGGATCCGCATGCCCGCGCGCACAGTCCGAATGAGTCACTGCATGTGGCCACATTCCGCCGCGCGCTCCTCTCGGAAGCGCTGCTGCTCGAGAGCTTGGACGCCACGCGGATCTGATCCGGTTCTTCCGATCCGGTTCAGCCCCGAACGCGTAGAATCGGTGGCATCCCGCCGTCGCGCTCGCTGGAGCACCGGACGGCCCGACACTCCGGGAGCACCCATGACCGACCTCGCCACGACCCCCTCCGAAACCGTTCACGGCGTCGGGCTCACCGATGCTGCAGCGGCCAAGGTCAAGAGCCTTCTCGACCAGGAGGGGCGGGATGACCTGCGCCTGCGGGTCGCCGTTCAGCCGGGCGGATGCTCGGGTCTGATCTACCAGCTCTACTTCGATGAGCGGTTCCTCGACGGCGACCAGGCAGTCGACTTCGATGGTGTCGAGGTCATCGTCGACGACATGTCGGTGCCCTACCTCGACGGCGCGTTGATCGACTTCAAGGACACGATCTCGGAGCAGGGTTTCACGATCGACAACCCCAACGCCGCCGGCAGCTGCGCCTGCGGCGACAGCTTCCACTGAGCGCTCGTCCGCCCCTTTCGGAGAGGCGTGACCGCCCTCCGAAAGTCCGGACATCCTGGGCGGATGGCCTGAATCGCGTGAGAGGTTGCCCTAGACTGAATCGCGTCGACCTTCATGACCCCGAAAGGTGAACCGTGCGCGTCAAACGCCACCTCCGCTGGGCTGTCGTCCCGATGGGGATTGCCACCGCAGTCATTCTCGCCGCCTGCACTCCGACCGAGCTGAACGGCTACCTCCCCGGGTTCGAGGATGCCGACGCGAAGCCCGCAACCAACCACACCGAGATGGTGTCCGGCCTGTGGGTGAATTCGTGGATCGTGCTTCTGGTGGTGGGTGTGATCACCTGGGCGCTCATGGGCTTCGCCGCCGTGGCGTACCGACGCCGCAAGGGTCAGAGCGGTTTGCCGGTGCAGCTGCGGTACAACATGCCGATCGAGATCTTCTACACGGTGGTGCCGCTGATCCTCGTGATGGGTTTCTTCGCATTCACCGCGCGTGACCAGGTGATCCTCGAGACGCAGTATGAAGATCCGGACGTCTGCATCAGCGCGATCGGCAAGCAGTGGGCGTGGGACTTCCAGTACAACGAGACCGACTGCGAGGCCGATCAGGCCGCGGTCTGGTCAATGGGTGTCCAGGCGCAGACTGACGAGCAGGGAAACATCGTCAGCGAACTTCCGACCCTTTACCTTCCGGTGGATAAAGAGGTGAAGCTCAAGCTCAACTCGCGTGACGTCATCCACTCGTTCTGGATCATCGACTTCCTGTACAAGAAGGACATGTACATCGGCAAGGACAACTATTGGTCCTTCACACCGACGCGCGTGGGCGAATACGACGGGAAATGTGCCGAACTCTGCGGTCAGTATCACTCGATGATGCTCTTCAAAGTCAAGGTCGTCGAGCAAGCCGACTACGACGCCTACCTCGAGACGCTCCGCGCCGCCGGCCAGACCGGTGACATCAACGATGCGTACGACCGGCTGCAGAATCTGCCCGGGACCGGTGCAAGCTCCGAAGGAGAAAACTGATGGCGACCACGCTTCCTCTCCAGGGAGAGGCTCCCCTCCGTACATCCACCCTTCCGCCGCGCCAGGCAGCTCTGCTGAGCACCTCCCGTGTGGAGCAGAAGGGCAACATCATCGTCAGGTGGATCACCTCCACTGACCACAAGACCATCGGGTACATGTACCTGATCGCGTCGGTGCTGTTCTTCCTCCTGGGCGGCGTGATGGCACTCATCATCCGTGCCGAGCTGTTCGAACCAGGCATGCAGATCCTCCCGACGAAGGATCAGTACAACCAGCTGTTCACGATGCACGGCACGATCATGTTGCTCATGTTCGCAACGCCGCTGTTCGCCGGGTTCGCGAATGCCATCGTGCCGCTGCAGATCGGGGCGCCCGATGTTGCGTTCCCGAGGCTGAACGCGTTCGCGCTCTGGCTGTTCATTTTCGGTTCGTTGATCGCCGTCGCCGGTTTCCTGACACCCCAGGGCGCGGCCTCGTTCGGATGGTTCGCGTACCAACCGCTCGCCAACGCGAGTTTCTCTCCCGGCGCCGGAGGCAACCTCTGGATGCTCGGGCTTGGCATGAGCGGATTCGGGACGATCCTCGGTGCCGTCAACTTCATCACCACGATCATCACCATGCGCGCCCCGGGCATGACCATGTGGCGTTTGCCGATCTTCACCTGGAACACTCTGGTCACCAGCATCCTGATCCTGATGGCCTTCCCGGTGTTGGCCGCCGCGATTTTCGCCGCCGCCGCCGATCGCGTGCTCGGGGCGCACATCTTTGATCCGGCGAACGGCGGTGTGCTGCTCTGGCAGCACCTGTTCTGGTTCTTCGGTCACCCCGAGGTGTACATCATCGCGCTGC
>WOYI010320413.1_pt1 | contig 69611 bp, 72 predicted proteins | sample 6423411 | NCBI WGS metagenome assembly WOYI01 (sample SAMN13441803, study PRJNA592873) | oil field metagenome | biome: oil field; feature: oil-well bore; material: oil-contaminated soil; isolation source: oil-contaminated soil from oil-well borehole | place: Germany: Wietze | collected 2016-10-18 ...
CGATATCCCTGCGCCCGCTCTCGACGATCGCCCGGAGCACGTTCCGCCCGATCCGCCCGAACCCGTTGATCGCTACCTTCACCGTCATTTCCGCCCCTTCCCTTCGATACGTATCCTCGCGGCGTCGGCCACGGCTTCCGCCGTGATGCCGAAATGCCGGTAAAGCTCCTCGGCCGGGGCCGAAGCTCCGAAACCGGTCATGCCGACGAACCCGTCTTCGGGCCGCAGCATCGCGTCCCAACCCTGACGGATCGCGGCCTCCACACCGATGCGCGGGGCGGTGCCGAGGACCGCCGCGCGGGTGGCCGCGTCCTGCTGGTCGAAAAGCTCGAAACAGGGGGCGGAGACGACGGCGGCGGCGATGCCTTCGCCGGCGAGGCGGTCGGCGGCGGCCAGCGCGATCTCGACCTCCGACCCGGTGGCGATCAGCGTCACGTCGCGGGCGCCTTCCGGCTCGCGCAGGACGTAGGCGCCACGGGCGGAGAGGTTGGCGTCGGAATGCCGGGTGCGGACCGTCGGCAGGTTCTGCCGCGAGAGGCAGAGGACCGACGGCGTCGCCTCACGGGTGATCGCGATCTGCCAGGCCTCGGCGGTCTCGACCGCGTCGGCGGGGCGGAACACGAGCGTGTTCGGCATCGCGCGCAGGCTCGCGATCTGCTCGACCGGCTGGTGGGTCGGCCCGTCCTCGCCGAGACCGATGGAATCGTGGGTCATCACATAGACGACCGGCACGCCCATCAGCGCCGAGAGCCGGATCGCCGGGCGGCAATAGTCGGCGAAGGCGAGGAAGGTGCCGCCATAGGGCCGGAAGCCGCCATGAAGCGCGAGGCCGTTCATCGCGGCGGCCATGCCGTGTTCGCGGATGCCGTAGTGGATGTAGCTGCCGCCGAAGCTGCCCGGCGCGACGGGCGCCATGCCCTTCGTCCGCGTCAGGTTCGACCCGGTGAGGTCGGCCGACCCGCCGATGGCGTTGGGCAGGGTCGCGGTCACGATCTCCAGCGCCATTTCGGAGGCCTTGCGGGTCGCGACCTTCGGCGCCTCGGCCGAGAGCTTGTGCCTGTAGGCGGTGATCGCGGCGTCGAGCGCCGCCGCGTCCGGCGCTGCGAGGCTGGCGTGGAAGGCGTCGGCCTTCGGGCTCGCGGCCAGCCGCCGGTCCCAGGCGGTCCGCGCGTCGCGGCCACGCCGGGCGACGGCGTGCCAGCTGTCGTAGATGTCCCCGGGCACCTCGAAGGGAGCGGCATCCCAGCCGAGTGCCTTGCGCGCGGCGGCGATCTCTTCGGCGCCGAGGGGGGCGCCGTGGACCGAATGGCTGCCCTGCTTCGTCGGCGCGCCGTAACCGATCACCGTCTTGCAGGCGATGAGCGAGGGGCGCGGATCGGCCTGCGCGGCCGCGATGGCCCTGGCGATGGCCTCCTTGTCGTGGCCGTCGACGGCCTGAACGTGCCAGCCGGCGGCGGCGAAGCGCGCCTTCTGGTCGGTCGAGGTCGAAAGCCCGGTGCTGCCGTCGATGGTGATGCCGTTGTCGTCCCAGAAGACGATCATCCGGCCAAGCCCGAGATGGCCGGCAAGGTCGATCGCCTCGTGGCTGATCCCCTCCATCAGACAACCGTCGCCGGCGATCACATAGGTGAAATGCCCGACGAGATCGTCGCCGAACCGGGCGTTCTGCATCCGCTCGGCCAAGGCCATGCCAACGGCGGTGGCGATGCCCTGGCCGAGGGGGCCGGTCGTCGTCTCCACCCCCTTCGCGTGGCCGTATTCGGGGTGCCCGGCGGTGCGATAGCCCATCTGGCGGAAGTTGCGGATCTGCTCCATCCCCATGTCGTCGTAGCCCATCAGGTGATGGATCGCGTAGACGAGCATGGAGCCGTGGCCGGCCGACATCACGAAGCGGTCGCGGTCGGGCCAGGCGGCCTCGGACGGGTCGATGGTGACGAAGCGGTTGAAAAGCACGGTCGCCACGTCGGCCATGCCCATCGGCGCGCCCGGATGGCCGGAATTCGCGGCCTGAACGGCGTCCATCGTCAGGACCCGGATCGCATTCGCCATGCGGTCCTCGGCGGTCATCTTCATGGCAAAAGGCCGGGTCATCGCCGCCTCCTCAGCTGCGCTTCGATTCGTGGACAAGCCGGTGGACCATCGGCGTGAAGATGAGCTGCATCGCGAGGTCCATCTTGCCGCCCGGAATGACGATGGAGTTCGCCCGGCTCATCCACGAGCCGTGGATCATCGAGGTGAGATAGGGGAAGTCGATCCCGCGCGGGCTCTTGAAGCGGATCACGACGAGGCTTTCGTCGGCGGTCGGGATCCAGCGCGCGATGAACGGGTTCGAGGTGTCGACCACCGGCACCCGCTGGAAGTTGATGTCGGTCTCGGCGAATTGCGGGGTGATGCAGTGCACGTAGGCGTTCATCCGGCGCAGGATCACATCCGTCACCGCCTCGGTCGAATAGCCCCGGCTCGCGCGGTCGCGGTGGATCTTCTGGATCCATTCGAGGTTGATGACCGGCACCACCCCGATCTTCAGGTCGGCATGGGCGGCGAGGTTGACCCCGTCGTTCACGACCGCGCCGTGGAGGCCTTCGTAGAAGAGAAGGTCCGAGCCGTCCGGGAACGCCTCCCAGCCGGTGAACTCGCCCGGCGGCACACCGTAGCGCTCGGCCTCGGCGTCGTCGTGGACGTAGTGCCGCGTTTCGCCCTTTCCGGTCTCGCCGTAGAGGCGGAAGACATCCTCGAGCTTCTCGAGCTCGTTGGCCTCGTAGGAGAAATGCGAGAAGGTCTGGTCGCCCTCGGCCTTGCGCCGCTCGAGCTCGGCCTTCATCGCGGTGCGGTCGAAGCGGTGGAAGGCGTCGCCCTCGATCGAGACCGCCGTGAAGCCCTCGCGCCGGAAGATCTGGTCGAAGGTGGATTTCACCGTGGTCGTGCCCGCGCCCGACGATCCGGTGACCGAAATGATGGGATGCTTCTTGCTCATGGAACCTCTCAGGCGCGGAAAAGGCCACGGGCGCCGAACAGGGCGGAGACCTCGTGGTCGGGCAGATCGTGATAGGCGCAGACCCGGTCGACCTGATCGGCGGTGCCGAAGACGAAGGGGGTGCGGGCGTGCAGGCTGGTCGCGGCCTGGCCGAGGATGCGGTCGCAGCCATCGGTGGCATGGCCGCCGGCCTGTTCGACCAGCATCGCGATGGGCGCGCATTCGTAGACCATGCGCAGCCGGCCGCGCTCATAGCCCGGGCGGCTGTCGGACGGGTAGAGGAAGATGCCGCCCCGGGTCAGGATGCGGTGGGTCTCCGCCACCAGCGAGGCCACCCAGCGCATGTTGAAGTTCTTCGCCCCCGGCCCCTCGTCGCCGGCGAGGCAGTCGTCGATATAGGCCCGAACCGCCTTCGACCAGTGGCGGTAGTTCGAAGCGTTGATCGCATATTCGCTCGACGAGGCCGGCATCTTCTGCGCCCGGTCGACGAGCGTGAATTCCCGGCTCAGCGGATCGAGCACGAAGTGCAGCACGCCGTCGCCGAAGGTGACGAGAAGGGCGGTCTGCGGCCCGTAGATGAAGTAGCCCGCGCCGATCTGTTCGCGGGCCGGGCGGAGGAACGAGGGCTCGGCCTCGGCCTTCGCCTCGAAAAGCGCGAAGATCGTGCCGATGGAGACGTTGACGTCGATGTTCGAGGATCCGTCGAGCGGGTCGATCGCCAGGGCGTAGGTGCCGCTCTCGTCGAGGGGAATGACATTGTCGCGCTCTTCGGAGGCGTACCAGCGGATGCCGGTGCCCTTCAGCGCCCGGACGAATTCCTCGTCGGCGATGAGGTCGAGCGCCTTCTGCCGGTCGCCATCGGCATTCTCCCCCACATGTTCGCCCAGCGCGCCGCCAAGCGGGCCGCGGGCGATGCGGATGGAAAGGTCGCGGGCAACGTCCGCCAGCGCCGTCATCGGCGCGACCAGTCCCGCCGGTATGCCGTCCGTGGCCGTGAGAGCGCTGCGATCCGTCATCAGGGCCTCCTCTCCCCAATTTGAAACACAAGCTTGATCATCCGCATCGGTGCCTATAAGAAAATTTAAACTTTCTGTCTTTCGATTAGGAAAACGTGAATGAGGCGGCTTTCGGCGCTGACGTTCAAGCAGTTGCGGGCCCTCGATGCGGTGGCCAGAACCGGCTCCATCAGCCGCGCGGCCGAGGAATTGGGCCTGACCGCGCCGGCCGTGCACAGCCAGCTCAAGGCGCTCGAGGATAATTTCGGCTGCGCGCTATTGTCGCGGAAGGGGCAGACCGGGTTCGAGAGCACGGCCGAGGGCGCGGCGCTGCTGACCGCGTTCCACCGCGCGCAATCGGGGTTCGAGCTGGCGATCCACCGAATCGACGGGTTGCAGAAGGGGTTCGCCGGCACCGTCGTCCTCGGCGTCGTCTCGACCGGCAAGTACTTCGCCCCCGGCCTCGTCGCCCGGCTGCGCGCCGCCTATCCCGATATCGAGATCGTGCTCCGGATCGGCAACCGCACCTCGATCATCTCGGCCCTGCACGAAAACGCCATCGACCTTGCGATCATGGGCCGGCCGCCGCGCGATCCCCCGGTTGTCGCGGTGCCGATCGGCGAGCATCCGCATGTGCTGATCGCGCCGCCGGGGCACCGGCTGGCACAGGTGCCGCATCTGCGGCCCGAGGATGTCCTCTCCGAGACGATCATCATGCGCGAGCCGGGATCGGGCACCCGCATCCTCGCCACCCGCTACCTCGACCGGATCGGCGAGGGGCGGCCCTACGAGACGACCGAGATGGGCTCGAACGAGACGATCAAGCAGGCGGTCATCGCCGGGCTCGGGCTCGCGATGATCTCGCAGCATACGGTGACGGAGGAACTGAAGGCCGGGCGGCTCGTCGCGCTCGACGTGCCGGGCCTGCCGATCATGCGGCACTGGTTCCTGCTTCACCGCGAGGATCACGCGCTGACCGGCGCGATGCGGACGGTGCGCGACTTCATCGACGCCGAGAAGGGCAGCTTCCTGCCCTCCGCCGTCTAAGGCCTTTCCGGTTTATGTTGAGATGGCAAGTATCGGAATTCGACCGAAAACGGTTCGAATTCTGATTCAAGGCAAACCCGAAACGCTCTAGGCACCGCGGATCGGCCCGGAGCCCCGCGCTATTCGAGGATCGACAGCAGATTCGCGAAATCGTCGGTCCAGATACGCTTCCCGTCCGAGCGCAATTCCTCCCAGCGCGGGTCGGAGGCCAGCTCGCCCAGCGCCGCCTCGCTCCGGGCGAGCATCACCACCCGCGACGGGCTGTCGCCGGGATCGGTGTCGGGATGGCCGGGATAGTCCTCGATCCGCGCCACGAGGCCGAGCGCCGCGGCGCTCCGCGCCAAGGGCCGCTGGATCGCGTAGTAGCGGTTCGAGATGTGGTAGACGAGCACCCCGTCCGGGGCGAGCCGGTCGAGATAGAGCCGCATCGCCTCATGCGTGGTCAGGTGCATCGGCACCGCGTCCGAGCCGTAGGCGTCGATGATCAGGATGTCGTATGTGAGCCCCTCCTGCGCGGCCAGCACCATCCGCGCGTCGCCGAGATGGGTGGGCGCGTCGCCGGCGCAGGCCGACATGAAGGTGAAGTAATCCGGATTGCGGGCAATGTGGTCGACCACCGCGTCGATCTCGTAGAACTGCCAGGCCTGGCCTTCGCTCCGGTAGCAGGCGAGCGATCCGACGCCGAGCCCGACGATGCCGACGCTCTTCGCGGAGCGGCCGATATCGGAGGTCAGCACCCGCGCCATCGGCGCGTTCGGGTGGTAGTAGAAGAGCGGCTCGGGTCGCGCCTTGCCGTAGTCTGACTGCCGCTCGGCGCCGTGGATCGTGGTGCCGTTGGCGTAATGGCGCATCCCGTCCTCCTCCGTCACCCGGTGGGTGCCGAAGAAGCTGCGGTCGCGGAAGATGTCGCCGTCGGGGATCAGATAGGTGCCGCTCACCATCACCATCCCGGCGGCCAGGGCCGCCGCCGGCAGGGTGCGGCGGAGGACGATCGCGACGAGGGCGGCGAGCCCGAACATCGTCAGTTTCAGCGTCAGCCAGTCGGCGATGCCGAACGCCTTGACCGCGAGCAGGAGCGGCAGCACGGCAAGGAGACCCGCCACCACGCCCCGCGTCGCGAGCGCCCGCGTCAGCCGCATCTCCTTGCTGAGAACGAGGGTCGCCGCCAGAAGCGTCGTCACGCCGCCCTCGGCCAGGCTGTCGAAGACAACCGGCGCGACGATGGAGTTGAAAAGCCCGCCAAGCGCGCCGCCGACCGACATCACGAGGTAGAAAAGCGTGAGGTGCCGCCCGTCCGGCCGTGCGTCGTAAAGCCGGGTATGGGCGAACATCGCGACGGCGAAGAAGGCGAGGATCAGCCCCGCGACGCCCCAGAGGTTGACATGCGCGCCGGTCAGCCCGGCGAAGACCGCGCCGAGCCAGCCGAGCGCAGCCAGATAACCGATGCGCAGGATCGCCGGAGAGATCAGCGGACGGCGGGTAAAGGTCAGGACGAAACTGAGCAGATAGAGCGAGAGCGGCACGACCCAGACCAGCGGGATCGCCCCGATATCGGTGCTGATCTTGGTTGTGACCGCGAGCATCATCGAGGACGGCACGAAGGCCAGAAGCGTCCAGCGCCCGATCTGCCCGAGGCTCACCGGCGCCGCCGGGGCCTCGGCCCGGACCGAGATCCAGCCGCCGCCGCGCGCGGCACTGAGACCGCTCGCCAGAAGGAAGGCCCCGAGCACCACGAACCCCATCGCCCAGCCCGCGCCGATCCGGGTCGCGCCGAAGAGCGGCTCGGCCACGAGCGGGAAGGCGAGAAGGGCCGTGAGCGAGCCGAGATTGCTTGCGCCGTAGAGGAAATAGGGATCGTCGGCCGACGGCCCGTCGCTGCGCGCATACCAGAACTGGATGAGCGGCGCGTTGGCCGAGAGGACCGCGAAGGGCACCCCGACGCCGAGCCCGAAGAGCGCCAGCGTCTGCCAGACCGCCGGGGTTCCCGCCTCGTACTGCCAGCCCTCGGGGATCGCGAGCGGCAGGAAGAAGAGCGCCAGCGCCCAGAGCGTCAGATGCACCCCGATCTGCGCCGGAACCGGCAGGTAGCGGGTGATCAGGTGCGAATAGAGGTAGCCGCCGATCAGCACGCTCTGGAAGAACAGCATCGCCGTGGTCCAGACCGCCGGCGCGCCGCCGATCTGCGGCAGCACGATCTTGGCGAAGAGCGGCTGCACGAAGAAGAGAAGCGATGCGCTGAGAAAGATCGTCGCGGTGAAGATGATCGGGATCATGATCCCCGGCCCTGTCACGGTCCTGCCCTCGGTCTGGTACATGTCTCTGCCCTGTTTCTTGTGACCGAGGCGTCCATAGCGGGAGATTTTGCTGAGAATGAGGCAAAGACGCGCCGGTCATCCGGCCTGACGCCCCTCTCCGGCGCGGCTCGTGCCGCCGAACCCGGCGGCGTCGAGGATACGGGTCGCGGCGAGATCGACGCCGGAGGCGTCGGCCATGCGTCGCGCGTTCGCCGCCAGCCGGTCGCGCATCGCCCGGTCGTCCAGCATCCCGTGCAGGGTCGCCGTCAGGCTCCCGGGCGTCCAGTCGGCACGGCCGAGGAAGCGGCCGGTCCCGGTTTCCCCGGCGCGGCGGGCATTGTCGTGGCCGTCCCAGCAATAGGGCATGATGAGCGACGGCACGCCGTGAAAGAGCGCCTCGCAAAACGAGTTGTTGCCGCCGTGATGGACGAAGAGATCGGCCTTGGCGACGACCGAGGGCTGCGGGAACCAGGCGTCGAGATGGACGTTGTCCGGCACCGCCCGATAGGCGTCGCGAAATCCGCCGACATTGACGAGAAAGCGCGCCGGGAAGGTCGCGAAGACCGCGAGCATCCGCTCGATCAGCGTCACGTCCATCGCCCCGAGGCTGCCGAAGGAGACGTAGATCAAGGGGCCGCCACCGCCCGGAAAGTCCGGCACCTCGTAGGGCGCTTCCTGCCGCACGCAGCCTTCGAGGAAGGTGAACCGCGCCGGATCGAGCGGCAGCGCGCGGTCGTGGCGGAGGATCGACGGGGCGAGGAGGAGGTTGTGGTAGGGTGAGGGTTCGAGAAAGAGCCCCTCGTCCAGCGGCGCGAGGCCCTGCTCGGCCCGGAATGCGTTGTAGCGGGCATGGGCCGGCCCGACCGCCCGTTCGTAGCGGTCGAGGAACGCGCCGCGCCCCGCCACGTCGCCGGCAGCGAGGCCGGAGAGATAGGGCGGCAGGTCCGGGTCCGGCAGTTCCGTCTCGGCGCAGGAGATCACCCGGATCCACGGGCAGCCGGCGCGGGCGATGGCAGGGAACATCACGACGTTGTCGAGGACGACCGCATCGGGCCGCAGCCGGTTCAGAAGCGCGCGCAAGGGCGCCTCGGCCTGCACCGCGGTGTCGACGATCGCCTCCCATGTCGGGGCGACATAGGTCTCGATCTGGTCGATCGGATCGAGGTCGAAATGCGGCAGGTGACGGCGGATGAAATCCTGCCAGTAATCCTCGGGCACCGCCGCACCGGAGACGGGCAGGTGATATTCCTGAAAGCCGTAATCGGCGAAGATGCCGGTGAATCCGGCATGACAGATGAAGACCGGCCGCGCGCCACGCTCCTTCAGCGCCCGGGCGATGCCGACGCAGTTGAGCGCGGCACCGAAGCTTGCCTCGGGAAAGAAGGCGATGGTGGGCGTGTCGCTCATCGTCCCGGCCGGCCGGTCATGCCGAAAAGCGGCGGCGCGCCACGGTTCGCGGCCTGCGGGCGCTGGCTGCGCGACAGCCTGAGATGAACGCTGAGAAGATCGGCGGCGACGGCGAGCTGGCCGCTTTCGAGATGGTCGAGAATGCCGAGATGCTCCTGCATCGCCTGCCGCAGCCGGACGACATTGCCCCGCGCGGTGGCGCCCGGCAGCTCGCGCAGCCGGTGATGCGCGATCAGCGCCTCGGCGACGAAGCGGTTCGCGGCTCCCTTCGCGATCAGGGTGTGAAATTCCGAGTCGAGCCGCTGGAACGCGCGCGGGTCGAGCCGGTCGTCGGGTTCGGCCAGGAACGCCACCATGTTGCGGCGAAGGGCCGCCGCGCGGTCCTCGTCCAGCCGGAAGCCCGGCGCGGTGAGCGCGGCGGGTTCCAGAAGCAGCCGGTATTCGAAGCTGTCGGCCTGCGATTCGGGGCTGTCGGGCAGGGTGGCAAAGACCCAGGACTGCCCCGGCGCGCGCGTCACCAGCCCGTCCTCGGCCAGGGTGCCAAGCGCCTTCAGCACCGTCCGGCGCTCGGCGCCGTAGCGGCGCATGACCTCGCCGACCGTGATCGTCTCGTCGAGCCGCCGTGCCGCACGGTCGCGGATGATCCGCTGGGCGAGCGCGCCCTCCTCGGCATCGGGCAGCGGTTCGGCGAAGCTCGCTCCCGGCACGAAATCGCGCGAAAGGCGATACCCGGCATCGGCCTCGTGCACCGCAAGCCCCTGATCGGCCAGAAGTTTCAGCGCCGCCCGGACCGGCGTGCGCGAGACGTTGCACTGCGTTGCGATCAGTTGTTCGGGCAGATGCGCGCCGGGCTCCAGCCCGCGGTCCCGCGCGAGGTCGAGAATGCGCCGCGCAAGCTCCAGATGGTTCTGGCGGGGCCGGCGTGTCACCGGTTTCTCATCTCGTGGCGTCATCTTTCCGGGTCCCGGCGCCAGCGGCGGCTGCCCTCGGCGCAATTGACTATTGACGTATTTTTTCGCGCAATAATACTCTGTGGTCAAGGTGGCCGTCAGAATGCCGCCTGACCGTGGGCCGAAATTCGAAAATAAGACCGGCACATTCCCACTGACGTCCAGCAACAGAGGAACAGCCATGCCACATTCCCTTGCCCCGTTGCGCATCGCCGCGACCCTTGCCGCCGGCCTTGCCGCCGCCGGCCCCGCCGCCGCCGAACTCGTCATCTCCAACTGGGACGGCTATATGGCGCCCGACGCCGTGGACGCCTTCGCCGCCGCGACCGGCGAGGCGGCCGAGATGGTCGTCCATGCGACGAACGAAGAGATCATGGGCAAGCTCATCGCCTCGGGCGGTCAGGGCTACGACGTGGTCTTCGTCTCCTCGCCCTTCGCCGAGGTGCTGAACAATCTCGGGCTTCTGGAGCCTGTCGACGCCGCGAAGGTGCCGAACCTCGCCAACCTCTATCCCGAGGCGGCGGCCCTGCCGCACGATCCCGGCAATACCTTCTCGGTGCCCTATGCCTGGGGCACGACCGGGCTTTGCTACCGCTCCGACCTCGTCTCGCCCGAGCCGACCTCGTGGAACGACCTCCTGCATCCTGCCGAGGCTCAGGTGGGAAAGGTCACGCTTCTCGGCACCGACCGCTGGCTTCTGGCCGCAGGCTTCCTCGCCAGGGGCTATTCGGTGAACGAGACCGATCAGGCCAAGCTCGACGAGGTGGAGGCCGACCTGATCGAAGCGAAGAAGACCATGCTCGCCTTCGACGACACCACCTTCTATTCGAAGCTCGTCTCGGGCGAGGCGACGCTGGTTCATGCCTGGGACGGCTGGTGCAACTACGGCATCGCCGAGAATCCGGCGATCAAGTTCGTGATCCCCTCGGAAGGCTCCGACCTCTGGGTGGACACGATGGTGGTGATGAAGGCGTCGCAGAACAAGGACGGCGCGTTCAAGTTCATCGACTACATCCTGGATGCCAAGAACCACGCCTGGGCGGCCGAGAACATCCTCTACAAGGTGCCGAACAGGCCGGCGATGGAGAGCCTGTCGCCCGACATGGCCGCGACCTATCCCAACATGGCGATGGCTCCGGCCGATCTCGTGGCGCTCGAACAGCTTCGCGACGTGGGCGAGGCGAGCCGCGCCTATGCCAAGGCGGTGAGTGCGATCAAGGCCGCTCAGTGATCTGATCTCGCGGGGCCGGAACACCGGCCCCGCCTTCCCATCGCAAAGACCCGGCCCAGTGCAAACCCAGACTACGAGATCGACCCTTCTCATGGCTCCGGCCCTGCTGTGGCTGACGGCGCTGATGCTCGTGCCCTGCGGGCTCATCCTCGCCCTCGGCTTCTTCCGGCGCGGGCTTTACGGCGGGATCGAATACGCCTTCACGCTGGAGAACTTCGCGCTGATCGTCGATCCGCTTTATGCGGGCATCTTCCTGACCTCGGCACGGATTGCCGGAACCGCCACGCTCATCGCCGTCATCGTCGGCTATGCCGCCGCCTATGCCATCGCTGCGGCACCCCGGCATCGCCAGCCGACGCTCCTCTTCCTCGCCGTCCTGCCGTTCTGGTCGAACTACCTGATCCGCACCTATGCCTGGATCGTGCTTCTGAACCGCGAGGGGTTGATCACCCAAGGCCTGCGGCTGATGGGATACGAGGGCGAGCCGCCCTCGATGCTCTATACCGAAGGCGCGGTGATCACGGGGCTGGTCTACAACTACCTGCCCTTCGTGGTCCTCGCCTGCTATGCGCCGCTCGCCCGGCTCAACCCCGAACTGGCCGAGGCCTCGCGCGACCTCGGCGCCTCGGCCTTCACCACGTTCCGGCGGGTGATCCTGCCGATGACCCTGCCGGGGATCGCCGCCGGTGCGGTCTTCGTCTTCGTCCTTTCCATCGGCAATTTCATCACGCCGGCGCTGCTGGGCGGAGGGCGGTTCCAGATGATGGGCAACCTCATCTACGCGCAGTTTCTGACTGCCAATGACTGGCCCTTCGGCGCGGCGATCTCGATGGTGCTGATCGCGATCATGATGGGGTTGCTGACCTTGCAGGCCATCGCCGCCGAGCGTGGCGCCGGCGAACGGCGGGAGGGCGCAAATGGCTGACCGTTCGCCCGCCACCCGCCGCAGCCTCGCCGTCCTGCTCGCGGCAGTCTTCGCCTTCCTCTACATCCCCATCGTGACGCTCGTCGCGCTCAGCTTCAACGACGGCGGGCTGCCCACGGCGTGGACCGGATTCTCGGTGAAATGGTACGGCACGCTTCTGGCGAACCGCGACATTCTCTCGGCCGCGCTCAACACGCTGATCGTCGCGGTGATCTCCACCGCCATCGCGGCGGTGCTGGGCACGCTCCTCGCGCTCGGGATCGAGACGCGGCGGCGAAGGGGCCGGGCGCTCGAGGCGCTGGTCTTCGCGCCGATGATCATCCCGGACATCGTGCTGGCCATCGCGCTTCTCAGCTTCTTCTCGCTTTTGAAATTTCCGATGGGGCTGCATACGATCATCCTCTCCCATGTCGTCTTCAACCTCGCCTTCGTCTCGGCCGTGGTGCGGGCGCGGCTGAAAAGCTTCGACTGGTCGGTGACGGAAGCCTCGGCCGATCTTGGCGCACCGGCTTTCACCACCTTCCGCCGGGTGACACTGCCCCTGATCCTGCCCGCCGTCATCGCCGGCGCGCTGCTGGCCTTCACCCTGTCCGTGGACGAGTTCATCATCGCCTTCTTCACCGCCGGGGCGGGGCGCGCATCGACCACGCTGCCGATGCAGATCTTCGCGATGATCCGCTTCGGCGTGACGCCCGAGATCAACGCGCTCGCGACGCTGGTGATGATCGTCTCGGTCACGGCGCTGACGCTCTCGCAGCGGCTGAACAAGGGGGTGATCGCCCCGTGACGGCGCTTCTCTCCATCGGCGGCGTGACCAAACGGTTTGGCCGCGTGACGGCGATCGACCGGCTGTCGCTCGACATACATGAAAACGAATTCTTCGCGCTGCTCGGCGCCTCCGGCTCCGGCAAGACGACGCTTCTGCGGATGCTCGCGGGGTTCGAGACACCCGAAGCGGGCGCGATCCTTCTGGACGGCAAGGACATCTCCCGCATGCCGCCGAACCGGCGGCCGGTGAACCTGATGTTCCAGAGCTATGCGCTGTTCCCGCACATGAGTGTCGAGGGCAACATCGCCTACGGGCTGGAGATGGAGCGGCTTGCGAAGCCCGAGATCGCCCGGCGGGTGGGCGAGATCATGGAGGTGACCGAGCTGTCGTCGATGGCGAGGCGCAAGCCCGACCAGCTTTCCGGCGGCCAGAAGCAGCGCGTGGCGCTGGCGCGCGCGCTGGTGAAACGCCCGCACCTTCTCCTGCTCGACGAACCCCTCGGCGCGCTTGACAAGAAGCTCCGCGCCGCGATGCAGCTCGAACTGAAGCGGCTTCAGCACGAGGTCGGCATCACCTTCATCGTCGTCACCCACGACCAGGAAGAGGCGCTGGTGATGGCCGACCGGGTGGCGATCCTGCGCGACGGCCGCCTCCTGCAATGCGGCACGCCGCACGAGGTCTATGAGCATCCCGCCAACCGCTTCGCCGCCGATTTCATCGGGGTGATGAACTTCATCGAGGAGGATGGCCGGACGCTCGCACTCCGGCCAGAGCGCATCCGCCTCTTCCCCGAACGCGCCGACCGCACCACCGAAGGCCGCGTGACCGCACGGGCCTATCACGGGCTCGACCTGCAACTGCATGTGGAAACGCCACTTTCCCCCCGCCCGCTTCTCGTCCGCCTGACCGCCGACGCGGCCGACCGGCGCCCGGTCGCGGAAGGCGACACCGTCACGCTCGGCTGGAACGACGCCGATACCCGTATCTTCAAGGACTAGGGAGACCACAATGGCCCAGAAAACCTTCGCCTTCTTCCCCGAAGCCGCCTTTGGCCCGGCGTTGAATTCCGTCGGCATTGCCCAGGCCGTCGAGGCGCGCGGCCACAAGGCGGTGTTCCTGTCCGACCCCGGCTTCGTCGATGTCTACAAGGGCTACGGGTTCGAGGCGCATCCGGTGGCCTTGTCCGAACCGATGCCGCCCGAACAGATGGCGAAGTTCTGGGAGGACTTCATCAACGGCCACATCCCGAACTTCCGCAAGTCGCCCTACGACCAGATCGACAATTACGTGAAGGATTGCTGGACCGCGATCGTCGACAGCGCAAAATGGGCCGAGAAGGACCTGCCGGGGGTGCTGGCGAAGATCAGGCCGGACGTGATCGCGGTCGACAACGTCATCCTCTTCCCCGCGATCAAGCAATACGGCGTGCCTTGGGTTCGCGTGATCTCCTGCTCGGAAAACGAGATCGAGGATGAGGGCATCCCGCCGCATCTCTCCGGCTGCGGCGAGAAGGACCATGCCTGCCACAAGCGCTTCCGTGACCGGTTCAACGAGGTGATCCGGCCGATCCACGACGACTTCAACGCCTTCCTCGGCGCCTGCGGCGAAGACCCCTATCCGATCGGCCAGTTCTTCGAGGCGTCGCCCTATCTCAACCTGCTGCTCTACCCCGAGCCGGTGAAGTTCGACCGCGAGGTGCCGCTCGATCCCGCGCGGTTCCAGTATCTCGAAGGCTGCGTGCGGAAGGAGGAAGCCTACGATGTCCCGACCTTCACGAAGAACAATGACGGGCCGCTTCTTTATGTCTCCTTCGGCTCGCTCGGCGCCGGCGATACCGAGCTTCTGAAGCGGATCATCGCGGCGCTGGCCAAGTCGCGCTACCGGGCGCTGGCCAATATCGGCGACTATGCGGCCGAATACCCGGACCTGCCGGGGAACGTGCAGGTCGCCGGCTGGTTCCCGCAGCCTTCGGTGATCCCGCAGGTCGATGCGGTGATCCATCACGGCGGCAACAACTCCTTCACCGAGTGCCTCTATTTCGGCAAGCCGGCGATCATCATGCCCTATGTCTGGGACGGCCACGACAACGCGACGCGGGTGGAGGAGACCGGCCACGGCTTCAAGATGCCGCGCTACGACTGGACCGATGCGGAGCTTCTGGCGAAGATCGAGGCCTGCCTGACCGATCCGGCGATGACGGCGAAGCTTGCGGCGACCTCAAAGCACATGCAGGCGCAGAGCGGCCCCGCCAAGGCGGCGAAGCTGCTGGAGGGGCTGCTGACGTGAGCTCCGCCCCGCATCTCCACGACGCCTCGACGCGCGGCGATCTGATCGACTGGGGGGCGCAGCCCGACGCGATCTCGGGCGCCTCGCAGTCTTCCGGCCGGCTCGTCCACAAGGGGCCGGGGAACCGACCCGAGATCGGTATCTGGACCTGCACGCCGGGGCGCTGGCGGCTCTCCATCCCGCGCGACGAATTCTGCCATTTCGTCGCCGGCCGGGCCACCTATCGCGCCGATACAGGCGAGGTGATCGAGGTCGCCGCCGGCACCTCAATCCTTTTCCCCGCCGGATGGTCGGGGGAGTGCGAGGTGCACGAAACCATGCGCAACATCTACTACCTCACCGACAGGGAGCCGACCGAATGACCACGCCAGTGATGCGCAATCCGCTTGAACAGACCGACCTCGTCGATTGGGGCGTCATCCCGACGATGATCGAAGGCGAATCCCGCACCTCCGGCCGGGTGTTTCACAAGGGTCCGAACGGAGAGAGCGAATGCGGACTCTGGATCTGCACGCCGGGCAAGTGGTTCTGCCATGTGACGAAGGACGAGTTCTGCCATTTCCTTCAAGGGCGCTGCACCTATGTCCATGAGAGCGGCGAGGTGATCGAGATCACCCCCGACACCGCCGCCTTTTTCCCGCAGGACTGGAAGGGCACCTGCACCGTCCACGAGACCATCAAGAAGGTCTACATGATCCGATGATCTTCGACCCCTCTCGCCCCGCCTGGTTCCTGACGCCCGCCTTCCACCCGATGGCGGGCGCGTCTCGCGATGTCATCGACCCGGCGACATTGGAGTCCGTCGGCCGGACCGCCGAGGCTGACGAGGCAGAAATGCAGGCCGCACTCGCCGCCGTGACTGCGGCGCAGGCGAAGTGGAAGCGCGTCGATGCGAAGTCGCGCGCGAAGCTCCTGCACGACCTCGCCCATGTCATCGAGACCGCCGACCACCGCGCCGCCGCGATCCTGATGAGCCGCGAGATGGGCAAGCCCTATCCCGAGGCCATTGGCGAAATCGCGAATTGCGCGCCGATCTTCCGCTACTACGCCGAAATGGCACGGGACGAGGCGGGCAAGGTCGCCGGGACGACGCAGGCCGGCTCGTTCCAGTTCGCGCGCTACGAACCCCTGGGCGTCTCGGTCCACATCATGCCGTTCAACTTTCCGGTCTTGCTGATGTGCTGGACCGTCGCCGCTTCGCTCGCCGCCGGCAATGGCTGCATCGTCAAGCCGGCGCCGGCGACGACGCTCTCGACGCTGGAATTCATGAAATGCTTCCGGGCTCTGCCCGAGGGCCTCGTCGCCTGCCTGCCGGGCGGTGCCGGGCTGGCCGAAGCGCTCATCGCCTCGCCCAAGACCCATGCCGTCGCCTTCACCGGCTCGGTCGCGGCCGGAAAGGCGGTCGGCATCGCGGCGGCGGCGGCGATGAAGCCGGCGGTGATCGAGGCCGGCGGCAGCGATCCGATGATCGTCTGCGACAGCGCCCCCCTCGACGTCGCGGCGGCGGGCGCGGTGACGGCGGCCTTCCACCTTTCGGGACAGGTCTGCACCTCGGCCGAGCGGCTTTACGTCGTCGACAGCGTCCATGACGCCTTCGTCGCCGCCTTCGCCGAACGGACGAAGGCGCTTCGCATCGGCAACGGGCTGGAGCGGTCGGAGATCGGCCCGCTTGTGTCCGAGTCCGCCCGCGACCGCGTCATGGCGCTCGTCGCCGATGCCGTCGCGAAGGGCGCGAAGGTCGTCACCGGCGGGCGGGTACCGCCCGACCGCAACCGGGGCTGGTTCTACGAGCCGACGATCCTCACCGGCTGCACCGACGACATGGACCTCCTGCGGTCCGAATGCTTCGGCCCGGTCGCCGCCGTGGTCCGCGTCCGCGATTTCGACGCGGCCGTGGCCCGCGCCAACGCCTCGCCCTTCGGCCTCGGCGCCTCGGTCTTCACCACACGGCTGGACGAAGCGATGGAGGCGGCGGAGCGGCTCGAGGCCGGGATGGTCTGGGTCAACAACCCGCTCATCGACAACGACGCGCTGCCGTTCGGCGGCTGGAAGGCCTCCGGCCTCGGGCGGGAGCTTGGCCGGCAGGGGCTGGATGCGTTCCGGCGCACCAAGATGGTGATCGTCGACCACGCGCCGAAAGTGCAGGATTGGTGGTATCCCTACCCGGACGACTGGTTTCTCGACGCCGGCGGACGGCGCCTCGGCTGAGCCCCGCAGAAGGAGAACGACGCGATGCAGAGCTTTCGCAATTCCGATCCCGCCCCGCCGATCATGGTCGGATCGCCACCGCCGCCCGAATGGCGGGTGCCGCGGATCGACTGGGACCGCCCGCCCTGGAACCGCTGGACCTTCCAGCGGGTGAGCCAGATGATGCCGACCGCCCCGATCCGGCGCGGCGCGTCGGTCGCGGCCCTGCCCGCCGCCGAGGGGCGGCTGGACGACCTGACCTATGCCGACCGCGACGGCACTGCCACGAGTTTCGGCCGGATGCTCGACGCGACCTATACCGATGCGATTCTGGTCGCCATCGACGGCCGCATCGTCCACGAGAGCTACCACAACGGCATGGGGCCGCGGTCGCTGCACCTCCTGCAGTCGGTGTCGAAGTCGATCACCGCAACGGCCGCCGCAGGCCTCTTCGAGGACGGCACCATCGACCCGGCCGCGCCGATTTCCCACTACCTGCCCGAACTTGCCCGCACCGCCTGGGCCGGGGCGACGGTGCAGCATGTGCTCGACATGACCTCCGGCACCCGCTTCGACGAAACCTATGCGGCGCGCGACAGCGATGTCGGCAAGATGGACTATGCGTCGGGCTGGAAGCCGGCGCCCGAAGGGGTCGACGTGTCGGACTGGCCCACCTGCATGTGGGAGCAGATCCTCGGCCTGACCGTCGCCGAGGCCGAGCATGGCGCGCGGTTCAGCTATCGCTCGATCGAGACGGATGTCTTCGCCCATGCGGTCGAGCGCGCGACCGGCCAGCGCCTTCCGCAGATCCTCTCGGAGCGGCTCTGGCAGCCGCTCGGCTGCGAGGAGGATGCCAGCATCACCGTCGATTCCGCCGGCTACGGGCTCGCCTGCGGCGGGATCAGCGCGGCGCTTCGCGATCTCGGGCGGTTCGCGCTGGCGCTTCTCAACGACGGGATGGTCGAGGGGCGGCAGGTGATCCCGCGCGCCTGGGTCGAGGATGTGCGGCACGGGGCCCACGGTCTTTTCGACGACGCGGCGCGGGTGGAGTTCCCCAACGGCTGCTACCGCAACCAGTTCTGGATCGAGGACCGCGACCGCCCGCGCCACCTCTGCCTCGGCATCTTCGGCCAGATGATCTACGTGGCCCCGGATGCCGGGCTTGTCGCGGTGAAGCTCTCGACCTGGCCGGATTTCACCAGCACGCCGTTCCTCTTGCAGGCGCTCGACGGTCTCCACGCGGTGGAGCGTGCCTTCCGGGGCTGATCGGCCACCGTCGGCCCGCGCCGGGTTGCGGCATCGGGACGCGGCCGGTTGGTGCCTGGGTCGGTGAGGGAAATCAATTTGCTGATTTGCCCGGCGCTGTTGCACAGATCAGGTGATGGACGGGGTTCCCCTTTCCCGGGACAGACTCATCCCACGGCTTCGGTGACGGGTATGGCGAGCGCAGTGAAGCCATTCATCACGGCAACCCGGATCCGGACCTCTGCGACCTGACGGTCAAAGTCCCGGGCCGTGAGGCGCTGCCCCAGCAGTTTCACGCAACGCATCCAATCGTCGGGAAAACGATCCCCCGGATCGTTTTCCGATCCTCCTCATATCTCGACGCGGCTCCGGCGGCGACAACCGCTCCATCGTCGCCAGATCGTCCGGCCGACCGGATCGCGGCGGACACGATCTATGGTGTGGGCCGGGTTTGCGCCGCCCTTGAAGACCGCCAGATCGAAGCCGTCATTCCGCCTCTTCGGTCCCCCCGCCGCAAGGGAGCGCAGGGCTTTCCGACCGAGCGGTTCAAGTTCGATCCCCGTCCCGATGTGGTCCGATGCCCGGCATTGAAGCGACTGACCCCGAGGAACAGTCCGAAATCGGGTCGATGGTATCGCGCCGACCGGTACGACTGCGCGGGTTGTCCTCTCAAGGCGCAATGCCTGCCCCGGGGCGCGCATCCCGCCGGGTGCATATCGTGACAAACCACGCGGCCATCCCGCGCGCCCGGCGCAAACGCGCGACGTGGGGCAAGGACGACCACGAGATCTACACCCGGCATCGCTGGCAGGTCGAAGGCACGAATGGCACCGCCAGGACACTCCACGGGCTTGCCGGAGCCACCCGAAGGGGGTTCGCAAACATGAAGATCCAGGCCCTCCTGACCGCCATCGCCATGATCCACCGCCATTCCCCGGGATCGACCCGGCGGCGGACGCTCGGGGCAGACAAGGGGTTCGACGCGGCCGAGTTCGTCGCCGACCTGCGCCGGGCATGTGTGACGCCCCATGTCGCGCAGAGGTCACGATATTCAGCGATCGGCGGGTGCGCTCCCGTTTCATCCTGTCCATGGCCGCCAACAACCTCGCCCGGTTGCCACGGTTGCCGGCCGCATGACGATGAAAAACCTCGTGGGGCACACACGCCTGCCGGACCCAAAAGCGCGAGGCCGGGCAGCGAAGCCTGCAACGAAGGAAAACCGTTCCAGCCCGGTGACTGTTTCAGCCGCCTGTTAGAGCGTTCTAGCCGCCTCAGATCGCCGCCTTGCGGCTCTCCTCGAGGTAGATCTCCCGCAGCCGCGTCGCGACCGGTCCCGGCTTGCCGGAGCCGAGCACCGCCCCGTCGATCTCCACCACCGGCATCACGAAGGCCGAGGCGGAGGTGACGAAGGCCTCGTCGGCGCCCTTCGCCTCCTCGATGGTGAAGGGCCGCTCCTCGACCTCCATCTGCGCCTCGCGGGCGAAGCGCAGGACCGCCGCGCGGGTGATGCCGTGCAGGATGTCGCTCGACAGCTGCCGGGTGATGATCCGGCGGCCCTTGACGATATAGGCGTTGTTCGAGGTGCCCTCGGTCACCGCGCCCTCCTCGGTGAACCAGGCATCGTCGCAGCCGGCCTTCTTCGCCATCATCTTGCCCATCGACGGGTAGAGAAGCTGCACCGTCTTGATGTCGCGCCGGCCCCAGCGGATATCGGGGATGGAGATTACCTTGATCCCCACCTTCGCCGCCGGATTGTCGGCAAGCCCCGGCTTCGACTGGGTGAAGAGCACGATCCCCGACGGCACCTTCTCGGGGTCCGGGAAGACGAAATCCCGGTCGCCGGGATTGCCGCGTGTGACCTGGAGATAGACCATCCCGTCCACGACCCCGTTGCGGGCCACCAGTTCCCGGTGGATCGCCAGCAGCTCGTCCGTCGAGACAGGCGCCGCCATGTCGAGTTCCGACAGCGACCGCGCGAGCCGCGCCGCATGGCCGTCGAAATCGATGAGCTTGCCGCCAAGGACGCTCGTCACCTCGTACACCGCGTCCGCCATCAGGAAACCCCGGTCGAAGACCGAGATCTTCGCGTCTTCCTCGGCCAGATACTCTCCGTTGACGTAGACGATGCGGCTCATGGCGGCCTCCCTCGATTGGCTTGCGATCTCATCGGCCGTCATTCGGCGCGCGTCAAGCCCTCGGAACCCGCAATATCGGGGCCGGCAATCGAACCGGGGGGCGCGCGTATTACGTCGAAACGCCTGGCAATTTCTGAATGGCATCACGTAATTCACGCACATTACAGATGCGCCACTGCACAGAACTGCGATTATCCCGGCTTATTCACCGAAAGAAAGAGGGCAAGGAGCAGTTTGGCGCAATAGTCGTGAGACGGGATCAGAGGAACCAGCCTGCAACAAGGTGCCTCCGAGCACGCGGCTTTGATCCGGACCCGACCTTCGAACACCATACGGGCTCGCGGCATGTGTGACGCCGCATGAGAGGCCGGATACATGTCAGCACCCGATGACGCGCCAAAATCAGATCTGAAGATTCCACTTGCGCAAGGGGCGGCTATACACGTTGCAGAACTGCTGCCCGAGGCATGACAGCCCCTTTCCCCATTGATGTCAGGCCACGCGGACGATCTCGGCGGTGCCGAGGACGTTGAAGCGGTTCATGAGTGCGATGCGGAGCTCAACGCGATTTCGGCGGTCTGGCGGTCGGGGTCTCTTGCGGCGATGCGTTCACCGAAGGCCTTGAGGTCGAGCAGGTTGAGCGCCACAGGTTCGAGCGAACCTGCGAGGGCATCTTGGCCTCAATCCAGCTCCGGGGACACGTGGTATCCGGTCCAGCGCTTCCAGAACGCCCTGCCGTAGTGCCGGGTGGCGCGCAGTGTTTCGTTTCTGGCGATAGCCGCCGGGCAGTCCTCTTTCCAGGGCCGACCGTTCTTGCGGATCGGAATGATCGCGGTCGCCTCGCGCTCGATGATCGCGATGTGACAGCGGCGGGTGTCATAGGCACCATCCGCCGTGACCGTGCCGATCTCTTCGTCCTCCCCAGCGGTCTGTCTGAGCGGCAGCTTGAACAGGACCTTGATGGTCAGGCATGTGTGGACGCCCCCGTTGGCGCAAGTGGTTTTTGGTCCATTTTGGGCAAGTGACCGGCTGCTTTCATGTGTCAGGCCTTTGATTGCGACGTTCGAGAAGCCGCTGGCCGGTATGGTGATACGCAGATGGGGGCCATATCAAAACTACGAGATCAAAGCTCTCTGCCTGAGGCTGGTTGAGCCCATCCCGATCCTGTCGATCTTTTGCCCATACGAGATCATCGTGCCGCTTGCGTCACCGACGCTCCAGTCAGTGGTGACAACTGCTTCAGCAGACCACCCCCGCCGGATCTCTGTAGTCTTCCCTGCGCATGATGATCGCCCAGATGATCCGCGCAAACTTGTTGGCCAGTGCGATGGCGACCAGCATCCGTGGCTTGTGTGACAGCATCCGAGCCAGCCAGGATCCCGCGCGGCCCCCATCCCGCCCCTTCCAGTGGATCGCGGACATGGCTCCGATGATCGGCAGTCGCCTGATATCGCGTTGCCCCATCTTCGATGTTCGACCGAGACGTTGCTTGCCGCCACTCGAATGCTGCCGTGGAACGAGACCGAGCCACGCCGCGAAGTCACGTCCGCGCCTGAAGACCTCCATGGAGGGGGCGAATGCTTCTATTGCCATGGCAGTCACGGAACCCACCCCCGGAATGGTGCGCAGCCGCTGAACCAGTTCGCTTTCCCGTGCCTGTTCTTCGATGCGGCGCTCCAAATCCAAAAGGCACTCCGCAACGCGGGGCCAGTTGATCCAAGTAGACCGACCCGATCTCCCGCACCAGGTCCGGCAGCCCGTTCGCCTGATTGTCAAGAGCACGAGCAAAGGGCTCGAGGGTTCGTCGACCGCCGGAGACGATCACCCCATGTTCCGCAAGGTGTGCCCGCAACGCATTGACCAACTGTGTGCGCTGCATGACGAGCAGCTCTCTCGTGCGGAACAGCATGGCCCGGGCCTGTTGCTCCGACGTCTTGACCGGCACGGTGCGCATTGACGGGCGCGAGGCAGCCTCGACGATCGCTTCAGCGTCATTTGCATCGTTCTTTTGTCGCTTCACAAACGGCTTCACATAAACTGGCGGTATCAGCCGAATGACATGGCCTTGATCGGCCAGAGCCCGAGCCCAATGGTTGGCCGTTGCGCAGGCTTCCATCGCCACGACGCAGGGCTCCAGCTTCGACATGAAATGCAGAAACTGCGTGCGAGCCAGCTTTTTGCGGAACAAAGTCTGATCATCACCTCCCGAACCATGAACCTGAAACACGTTCTTGGCCAGATCCACGCCGACTATGCTAACTTTATCCATGGACGTTCCCTCCTCGTGGCGATTTTGACATCACCACCTTGGCACATTGCGGTGCCGTCGGGTGGGGGTGTCCACCCCATCAGAACTGGATCGCCGCATCCGAGAAGACGGGCGGGCGCCCGAGGCGACCTTCATGCGGCGCCAGCCAGGTCATGTCCTTGTCCAGCCAGATCAGCAGCGACCCGCGCTTGCGGAGCGCAGCGTTGTAGTCGGACCAGTTCGTCGTGCGGCAGCGGGCGGGTGGGGGCTTGCTCATGCAACCCGTCTAACCGCCGGGTTTCGCGTTGTGAATCCCTCGCCATCAGAGTTCTGCAACAATGCCGCCCGGCGTGACAAAGCCGCCGACGGCGGTCTCGGCCTCGACCTTGATCGCCATCGCGCGGGTGTTCTCGCCAAGGCTCTGGACGATCGTCACCTTCTCGCCGAAGGCGGAGACCTTGGAGGCGAGGATCAACTCGCCCTGCGCCATCTCGCGCGTGGCGCGGCGCGGCGGCATGCCGGGGGCGGGGACGAGCATTTCGAGCTCGGTGATGGCGCCCGGCGGCAGGGCCGTGCGCGGCCAGGACATGACTTGCAGCATCTGCGGCTGGATCGCCTGACCGAACCCGATGAAGCGATCCGAGATCAACGCCATCCTCGGCGAGGCGGATGCCTTCATCCGCTCCTTCGGCTACATGTTGCCGCCCTTCGCCTACTGGCCGCCCGACCGGATGCGCGCGGCCATCGCCGGGGGCAGCGACCATGCCGCGCGCGGGCTCGGCTGGGACATCACCGATTACGGGCAGGGCCGGTTCGACGCGCTTGGCCTCTTTCTCTTCACCGTGCGCAACGGCGACGCGGCCGACCTCGCGCGCGGGCGGGGGATGCTTTACGCCGAGAAGATCATGATCTCGCGGAAGGATCAGCTGAGCCCGATGCACCGGCACAACATCAAGGCCGAGGACATCATCAACCGGGGCGGCGGGACGCTGGTGCTGGAGCTGTTCTCACCCGACGCGGCGGGCGGGATCGACCCCGATGCCGATGTCGCGGTGCCGGTCGACGGCGCGCTCCGGCGCCTTCCCGCCGGCGGGCTTCTGAAACTTGCACCGGGGGAATCGGTGACGCTGATGCCGGGCATCTGGCACGCCTTCCGGGCCGAGGGAGCCGACGTGCTGATCGGCGAGGTCTCCACCGTCAACGACGACCGCACCGACAATGTCTTCCGCGACAGGATCGGCCGCTTTCCGAAGGTGGAGGAGGATGTGGCCCCCCTCCACCTTCTCGTCTCCGACTATTCCTGAGGCTCCGGCTTGACCCGGAAGACCGCGAGGTAAAGCGCCGGCACGAACACGAGCGTGATGATCGTCCCCGCGATGATGCCCCCCATCATCGCATAGGCCATCGGCCCCCAGAAGATCTGCCGCGAGATCGGGATGAGCGCGAGGCTGGCCGCCGCCGCGGTCAGAAGGATCGGCCGGGCGCGGGCGTCCGAGGCCTCGAACACCGCGTCCCAGGCCGGGCGGCCCTTTTCGCGCAGCACCTCGATCTCGTCGACGAGGATGATCGAGTTGCGGATCAGGATGCCGATCAGCGCCAGAACCCCGAGGATCGCGACGAAGCCGAGGGGGGCGCCCGACGGCACCAGAGCCGCGACGACGCCGATGAGGCCGAGGGGCGCCGCGCAGAGGACGACGAAGCCGAGGCGGAAGCCCTGGGTCTGGACCATGATCAGCGTCAGCATGATCAGGATCATCAGCGGCACGACGGCGGCGATGGGCGCCTGGCTCTTGGCGCTTTCCGCGACCGCGCCGCCGACCTCGACATGGGTGCCGGCGGGAAGCGCGGCATTGAACTCCGCGATCCGGTCCGCGAGCGCCGCGACGATCGTCGCCGGTTGGTCCTTGGTCGTGATCGCGCCTTTGACGGTGATCGTCGGCATCCGGTTGCGCTGATGGATCACCGGCTGCTCGGTCCCGTATTCGAACGTGGCAAGCGACCGCAGCGGGATCGTCACGCCGCTTGCCGTCGAGAGTTGCAGACCGGCCAGAGCCTCGACCGAGCGGCGCGACGACTCGTCACCCCGCGCCACTATGTCCACGAGATAGGCCGCGTCGCGAAGCTCGGTGACGGTCGTCCCGTCGTAGATCGCGTTCAGCGCCGAAGCGATGTCGCGCGGGGTGACGCCGAGCTGGCGGGCCTTGTCCTGCTGGATATTCACCCGCACGACCCGGGCCGGTTCGTTCCAGTCCATGACGATATTCGTCAGCCGCTCATCGGTCGCCAGCAGCGCCGCGAGGTCGCGGGCGCGATCGCGCAGGAGATCGGGGTCGGGACCGGAGAGACGGTACTGGACCGGGCGGCCGACCGGCGGGCCGATGTCGAGAAGCTTGACGTAGATGTCGATCCCCGGAAACTCGTTCGCCGCGACCTCGCGCAGCTCCGCCCGGAGCGCGTTCCGCGCCTCGAGCGAGGGGGTCTGGATGACGATCTGGCCGATGTTCGGCCCCGGCGTCGGCACGTCGTAGGCCAGAAGGAAGCGCGGCGCGCCCCGGCCGACATGGGCCGACCAGAAAAGCACGTTCTCGTTGCCGTCGAGCGTCGCCTCCATCCGCGCCATCTGGGCGGAGGTCTCGGCGATGGAGGCGTTCTGCGGCAGCGCGAAATCGAGGATCAGCTCGGGCCGGTCGGAGTTCGGGAAGAACTGTTGCTCGACGAAGCGCATGCTGAAGATCGAGACGCCGAAAGCCGCGACGGTCAGCGCGATGGTCGCCCAGCGGAACCGCATGGCAAGCCGCAAAAGCCGGTGGAAGCCACGCCGCGCCCGGCCCGGCTTCGGGTCGTGATGCTTCATCTTCGCGGGCAGGAAGGTCACGCCCAGAAGCGGCGCGAAGAGGACCGCGACGATCCACGAGACCAGAAGCGACACCGCGATCACGACGAAGAGCGAGAAGGTGAATTCGCCGGCGGCCGAGTTGTTCAGCCCGACCGGGATGAACCCCGCCACCGTGACGAGCGTGCCGGTGAGCATCGGGAAGGCGATGGAGGTCCAGGCGTAGGAGGCCGCCTTGCCGAGGCTCTCGCCCTTCTCCAGCCGCGCGATCATCGTCTCGATGGCGATCATCGCGTCGTCGACCAGAAGCCCGAGCGCGATGATCAGCGCGCCGAGCGAGATCCGTTGCAGGGTGAAGCCCGCATAGTCCATCACCACGAAGGTGATGGCGAGCACCAGGGGGATCGTCAGCGTCACCACGAGCCCGGCCCTGAGCCCGAGCGAGATGAAGCTGACGGCGAGGACGATCAGCACCGCCTCCAGAAGCGCCGTGAGGAAATGGCTCACCGCCTCGTCGACCACATGCGGCTGGTCGGCGACCTGATGGATGTCGATGCCGATGGGCAGCGCCGCCTGCGCCTCGGCGATGACCGCGCCGAGTTCGGCTCCGAAGTCGATGATGTTGGCGCCCTGCTTCATCCCGACCGAGAGGCCCACCGCCTCCTCGCCGCGATAGCGAAAGAGGGTGGAGGGCGGATCCTCGTAGCCGCGCCGGATCGCGGCCACGTCGGCCAGCCGGAAGAAGCGGTCGCCGACACGGAGGTTGATCTCCTCGAGGCTTTCGGTGCCGGAGAACTGGCCGCCGATCCGCACCAGAACCTGTTCGGGGCCCGCGTCGATCACGCCCGAGGGCAGGATCGCGTTCTGGGCCGCGAGCGTCGCCTGCACCGCCTGCTGGTTGAGGCCGAGCGCGCCGAGTCTTTCGGTCGAGAGCTCGAGATAGATGACCTCGTCTCGGGCGCCGAAGATCTCCACCTTGCCGGCAGCGGGCAGCGCCTGCACGGTGCGGCGGACCGTTTCTGCGTAGTCGCGCACCTCGCGCGGGGTGAAGCCGTCGGAGGTGAAGGCGTAGATGTTGCCGAAGACGTCGCCGAAATTGTCGTTGAACTGGAAGCCCGCGAACTCGGCGGGGAATTCGGGCCGGATATCCGACATCATGTTGCGCACCCGCTGCCAGATCAGCGGCAGCTGGGCGGACTTCGTCGTCGGCAGGAGCTCCAGATAGACCACCGTCCGGCCGGGCGCGGTGACCGAGCGGGTATGGTCGAGTTCGTCGAGGTCCTCGAGCTTCTTCTCGATCCGGTCGGTGACCTGCGTCAGCGTCTCGGCGGTATCGGCGCCGGGCAGGGCGGCCGAGATGATCATCGTCTTGATCGCGAAATTGGGGTCTTCCTCGCGCCCGATGGACAGGTACGACAGGACCCCCGCGACGAGCGAGACGATCATCAGGAACCAGACGAAGGAGCGGTGGTTGAGCGCCCAGTCGGAGAGGTTGAAGCGGTTCATGGCGTCACGCGCGGGCCGACGACCTGCCCGTCCTCAAGCGAATGGATGCCCTTGGTCACGACCTCGTCCCCTGCGGCAAGCCCGGAGGCGACGATGACGAAGCCGCCGACGGTCGGGCCGAGCTTGACCGGCCTGCGGGCGACGCTGCGGCTCCCGGGGGCGACGACCCAGACGGCGGGCGTGCTGTCGGGGTCGAGAACGGAGCCCGCCGGCAGCACCACCCCGGCGCCGGCATGAGCCCGGGGCGTCACCCGCGCCAGCGCGCCGAGGCGGAAGCCGTCGGGCGGATCGGTCAGCGTCAGGTGCAGCCGCCGCGTACGCGTGGCGCGTTCGGCCACAGGGTCGATGCGGGTCAGGATGGCGGGCGCCGTCACCGCCGCGTTCGCGGCCAGCCGTGCGGTGAAGGCGGCACCGGGCTGGAACGCCGCGACATCGGCCTCGCTGAGGTCGATGACGATCTCGCGCTCGCCCGTCGCGGCAAGCCGCAGCACCCGCTGCCCGGCCGAAAGCGCGGCACCCGGTTCGGCCGCGACCTCGGTCACCACCCCGTCCTGCGGCGCGGTCAGCGTGGCAAGCCCGCGCAGGTCGGCGGCGCGGGCAAGCGCGGCGCGGGCCTGTTCCAGCCGCGCCTCGGCCGCGACGAGGGCCCGGCTCGCATCCTCGAGCCGCGTCGCGCTGCCGGCGCCGCGCGCCGCGAGTTCCTGTGCCCGGTCGCGGGCATCGGTGGCCGAACGGAGCTGCGCCTCCGCGACCGCGACGCCGGCCTCGGCCGCGCGCAGATCGGCATCCAGATCCTCGGGATCGAGCCGCGCCAGGACCTCGCCCTTCACGACCGTATCGCCGGCCGAGACCGGACGTTCGGCGATGGTGCCGATCAGCGGAAAGCCGAGATCGGTCTCGATCCGGGCCGCGACGGTGCCGACATAGGTCACCGGCAGGCCGGTCTGCGGATTGACGATGACCGAGACGACGGGACGCGGCGCGGCCCCCTCGGGCGCCGGCGCGTCCGCCGCCATCGCGGGGCCGGCGAGGGTAAGGAGGACGGCAAGCCACTTCATTCCGTGCCCTCCGCCGCCCGCACGATCCGGCCGGGGAAGAGAAGCTGCGCCCCCTTGCCCACGATCAGCGTGCCGTCCGCGACTCCCGAGGCGACGACGATCCGCCCGGTCTCGTAGCGGTCGATCTCGATCGGCAGGGCCGAGACCGCCATCGTCTCGGGATCGACCCGCCAGACCGACGGCCCTTCGGTCGTGGCCGAGATCGCCGAATAGGGCAGGATCACCTGCGCCGGGCCGGTCCGCACCACGGTGCCGCGCACCGCCTCGCCGAAGGTCAGCCCCTCGGGCGGGTCGTCGACGGCGACCTTGACCGAGACGGTTCCGGTCGGCGCGTCGACCACTGGCGAAATCTCGTCGACCCGGCCCGAAAAGGTCCGGTCGGGCGTGTCGAGGAGGTTGAGCGTCACCTCGGGCGGCGCCTCGCCGATCGAGAGCATCACCTCGGGCACGTCGAAGACCGCGTCGACGCCCGCGTCGAGCGCCAGCTCGATCACCGGCTGGGCGGCGCCGACGATCTGCCCGGCCTCGGCCATGCGCCGGGTGACGGTCGCGTCTTCCGGTGCCAGGAGCACGGTCTCCGCGACCGTCTTGGTCGCCCGGTCCAGCTCCGCCCGCGCCTGCGCCAGAACCCCCTCGGCGATGCGCAGCGCGTCCTCGGCGCTGTCGCGGGCGATGCGAGTCGTGGCGCCCCGCTCCAGCAGCGTGTCCTGCCGGTCGAGATCCTCGGCCGCTTGCCGGTAGTCGGCGGTCGCGGTCAGCATCCCGGCTTCGGCCGCGCGCAACGTCTGTTCCTGCTGGACCGAGTCCATCCGCGCCAGCACCGAGCCTTTCTCGACCCGTGTGCCGGCATCGACGACGACCTCGATGACCCGCCCACCCATCGGGAAGGCCGCGCTCAGCGTGTCATGGGCGCGGATTTCGCCGGTCAGCGAATAGCTCAGCGACTGCGCTTCGGCATGGGCGGTCACGATCTCCACGGCCAGCGGCGCCTCGGCCAGCGTTGGCAGCGGAACGGCGATCAGTCCGGTCAGGATCAGGGTGCGGACCAGGGACATCGGCTCACTCTCGGTTCAGGCCGGGAATCGGATCCCGGCGACAGCCTAGCAGCCTTCGCCACGAGGTCGAGGTGCCGCGCCGGTTTTCGCGCCAGACTGACGCGACGGCAAACACCGCGCCGGCCGGCGCGCATTCTCCTGTTGACAGGCCCTGCCGGGCGCACGTCTGTTGGCGCTGTTGAAGACGGCGCCGCCGGTCCGGCCGGCGGCGGGTGCGGCACCCGGCCGCGACAGATCAGGGAGACGACGTGATGACATTCGGCAAGATCGGAATCCCGGCGATGCTCGCGCTGGCCTTCGCGGCCGGCACCGCCTCGGCCGACGAAAGCTGCGCCGCGGGCAAGACGCTGAAGGACGGCGTGTTGACCATCGCCACCGGCAATCCGGCCTATTTCCCCTGGGTGATCGACAACGACCCGGCCGCCGGCAAGGGCTTCGAGGCCGCGGTGGCCTACGAGATCGCCGCGCGGATGGGCTTCGACGCCGAACATGTGGAATGGACCTCGACCACCTTCGACCAGGCGATCCAGCCGGGACCGAAGGAGTTCGACTTCAACATCCAGCAATACTCGATCACCGCCGAGCGCGACCAGACCATCGACTTCTCCGCGCCCTACTATTCGGCGGCACAGGCCGTCCTCGTCCGCCAGCCCACGGTCGATGGCGGCGCCACGCCGACCCTCGCCTCGCTGAAAGGCTTGAAATGGGGGCTCGCCGCCGGCACCACCGCGCCGGCGCTGATCCAGGAACTGGTCGGGCCGGAGAGCGACCCGCTCCTCTACGACGAGACCGCCGACACCGCCGAGGCGCTGAAGGCCGGCCAGATCGACGCGACGATGATGGACCTGCCGACCGCGCTTTTCACCGCCGCCGTGCTTCTGGACGATGGCGTCGTGCTCGGCCAGTTCCCGAAAGGGGCCGAGGCTGCCGACTCCTTCGGCCTCGTCTTCGAGGAGGGCAATCCCTTGCGCGACTGCGCCAACGCGGCGATCGCGGCGATGACCGGGGACGGCAAGCTGGCCGCGATCGAGGCGGAATGGCTGCAACAGGCGACGGGCGTCCCGGTCATCGAGTGACCGTCCGGCAATGACCCCGGAGAGGACGGAGACGACGGCCACCGGCCGCAGGGCCGCGCGCGGTCCGACCCGCCGCGAGGCGCGCGAGGCGCATCTGCGCCGGCGCAGCATGGTCATCGCCGCCCTTAGCACGGCGGCGGTGATCGCACTCATCGTCATCCTCGTGCCGATGGCGCCGGGATGGGAGAGGGTGCAGAAATCCTTCTTCAACCTCGACGTCTTCACCAGGACCTTTCCGGGCCTCCTGAAAGCCTTCCTCCTCGACGTGATGATCTTCGCCTGGTGCGCGCCGATGATCGCCATCCTTGGCCTTGTCATCGCCCTTGCCCGCGACGCCCGCTCGCCGGCGCTCTTCCCGCTCCGGCTTTTCGGCTCGATCTACAACGACGTCTTCCGCGGCGTGCCGGTGATCCTGGTGATCTACCTCGTGGGCTTCGGCATCCCCGGCCTCGGCCTGCCGCGACCCTGGAACAGCCCCTATATCTGGGGCACTGTCGCCGTGGTCCTGACCTATTCCGCCTATGTGGCCGAGGTCTATCGCACCGGCATCGAATCCATACATGAAAGCCAGCGCGCGGCGGCGACCTCGCTTGGCCTCTCGCACTGGGACACGATGCGTTACGTGATCCTGCCGCAGGCGATCCGCCGGGTGATCCCGGCCAACATGAACCTGCTCATCGCGCTTCAGAAGGACGTGGCGCTCCTGTCGTTCATCGGCCCGGTGGAGATCCTGCGCCAGGCCGGCGTCTACAAGTCGGTCCACGCGAATTTCACGCCCTATCTCGGCGCGGCGCTGATCTTCCTCGCCGTGACGGTGCCCGCCACCCGCGCGGTCGACCGGATGATCGCCCGGCAGAACCGGGCGCGCAGTTGATGGCGGTGAAGCTGCAGATGATCGACGTCTGGAAGAGCTTCGGCGCGAACGAGGTGCTGCGCGGCATCGACCTTGAGGTGGAGGAGGGGCAGATGGTCTGCCTCATCGGCGCGTCCGGCTCCGGCAAGTCGACGCTCCTGCGCTGCATGAACCTGCTGGAGCCCGTCGATGACGGCGTGATCCTTCTCGACGGCGCCGACATCACCGACCCCGAGCTTGACCCCCAGCCGATCCGCCAGCGCATCGGGCTGGTGTTCCAGAGCTTCAACCTCTTTCCGCACATGACCGCGCTCGACAATGTCCTGCTCGCCCCGCGCCGCATCCACCGCAAAGCCCGTGCGGCGCTCCTGCCGGGGGTCGAGGCGCTCTTCGACCGCTTCGGCCTCGCCGACCGGATGTCGCACTACCCCGACCAGCTTTCCGGTGGTCAGCAGCAGCGGGTGGCGATCATCCGGGCGCTCGCCATGAAACCCGAGGTGATGCTCTTCGACGAGGTGACATCGGCGCTCGACCCCGAACTGGTGGGCGAGGTTCTCGACGTCCTGCGCGCGCTCAAGGCCGAGGGCATGACCATGGTGCTGGCCACGCACGAGATGGCCTTCGCCCGCGAGGCCGCCGACAAGGTCTGTTTCCTCGATGCCGGGCGTATCGTCGAGGAAGGTCCGCCCGCCGAGATTTTCAGCGCCCCGCGCGAGGCGCGCACCCGCGCCTTCCTCGCCCGCGTGCTCTGACTGCCGCCGGGCTTGCCCCGGCACAACCGGAATGCGAAAACCGGCGGGACCGGAGGCGGAGGGACCATGTTCAGAACCAGAATGGACACGGCGGCGGCGTTCATCCGTGAACGCACCGACATCCGCCCCGAAATCGCGCTGGTCCTCGGCTCCGGCCTTGGCCCGCTCGCCGATCAGGTCGAGGGCATCGCGATCCCCTATTCGGAGATCCCGGACTTCCCGGTCTCGACCGCGCCGGGCCACGAGGGGCGGCTGATCCTCGGCCGGCTTTTCGGACGCGACTGCGTGGTGATGCAGGGGCGGGTGCATCTTTACGAAGGCTATTCGCCGCAGGACGTCGCCTTTCCGGTCGCGGTCATGGCCGCGCTCGGGGCGAAGACCATCGTCCTGACCAACGCGGCGGGGGGCATGAACCCCGACTACGCCGTCGGCGATCTCGTGGTGATCGAGGATCACCTCTCGCTCGCCGTGGCCTCGGGGCTCGACCCGCTCCTGGGGCCGAACGACCCCAAGCTCGGGCCGCGCTTCGTCTCGATGAACCGCGCCTACGATCCCGACCTCGTGGCGCTGGCCGAACGGATCGGCGGGCTGAGGCGCGGCACCTACGCCCATGTGGCCGGCCCGAGTTTCGAACCGCCCGCGCTCATCCGGCTTCTGCGATCGGCGGGCTGCGACCTCGTCGGCATGTCCACCGTGCCCGAGGTGATCATGGCCCGCCACATGGGCCTTCGCGTCCTCGCGCTCTCGGCCGTGACCAACATCGCGGTGGCGAGCGTCGCCGACACCCATGTGACGAACGAGGACGAGGTTTGGAAGGCGGCGAAAGCCTTGCAACCGAAGCTCCTCGCCCTGATGCAAGCGCTGATCCCGGCGCTTCCCGAGGTGACGGAATGACCGCATTCCCGGCCCGCGCCGACACGCTCATCACCGATGCCCGCATCCTGACGATGGATGACGGCTTCACCGAGATCGCCGGAGGCGCGCTGGCGATCGCGGGCGGCAAGATCGCGGCGCTCGGCCCGGCATCGGCTGCCGCCGGAACCGAGGCCGCCGAGGTTGTGGACGCGAGGGGCGGGCTCCTCCTCCCCGGCTTCGTCAACACCCATTGCCATGCCGCGATGGTGCTCTTCCGGGGACTGGCCGACGACCGGCCGCTCGACGGGTTCCTGAAGGCGGTCTGGGCCGCCGAGGCCGCGCATGTCACGCCCGGCACGGTGCGAGCCGGGGCCGTGCTCGGGCTGGCGGAGATGGCGCTTGGCGGCGTGACGCATGTCGTCGACATGTATTTCCACCCCGACGCGACGATCGCGGCGGCGCGGAAGGTCGGCGTCGGTCTCACCTCCGGCCCAGTCTTCATCGGCTTCGACGGGATCGACCACCTGCCCTGGCCCGACCGTCTGCGCTTCGCCGAGGAATTCGTCGCCCGCCATCGTGGCACCGACGGGGTCGAACTGATGCTGATGCCGCATTCGGCCTACACGCTCGACGAAGCGAAGCTGCGCGAGGTCGCGGCGATGTCCGACCGCCTCGGCCTGCCGGTCCATGTCCACGCGGCGGAGGCGCCGTCCGAGATGCGGCTGGTGGCGGAGCAGCACGGCACAACGCCGATGCGGATCCTCGACGCCTGCGGCATCCTCAAGCCCGGCGCGCTCCTCGCCCATGCCGTCCATCTCGACGACGCCGAGATCGCGCTTCTGGCCGAACGCGGCGCCGCCGTGGCGCATTGTCCGCTCTCGAACGCCAAGCTTGCCTCCGGCATGGCGCGGCTGAAGGCTTTGCGCGCCGCCGGGGTGACGCTGTCGCTCGGCACCGACGGCGCGTCGAGCGGCAATGACCTCGACATGTTCAAGACCATGCGGCAAGCCGCCTATCTCGCCATCCTCGGCTCCGGCGAGCCCGACGTGCTGCCGGCCCGCGACATCGTCGCGATGGCGACGCGCGGCGGGGCGGCGGCGGCGGGGCTCGGCGCCCGGAAGGGCGTTCTGGCGCCCGGCAGGGACGCCGACCTGATGCTGATCGACCTTTCGGCCCCGCATCTCATCCCGGCCTACGACCCCTATTCGACGCTCGTCTACGCCGCCGGGCGCGAGGATGTGCGCGAGGTCTTCGCGCGAGGACGGCGCATCGTCGCCGGCGGGCGGCTGACCGCCGGAATCGGCGACGAGATCGCCGAGGTCCGCGCCGTCGCCGCCCGAATCGCGCCCGGTCCGGCGCGAAACTAGGCGCCGGGGCGGGGGGCGGTCCCGGCCGGCGCCGGCCATTCCCCGCCAACGGGAACAATTCCCGGCTCCGGCGTTTGAATGTTGCCGGGTTCACGGTTAATATATGAATCTGTGGTGGTCGGACGCGCTTCATCTGCCGAAGCGGGTCCGTGGGTAATTTTGGGCTGGCCTTGGGTCAAATGACCCTCTTCGCTGCCGTCAAGAGGGTGGGGCTGATGGAACGAACGGCGACGGACGTCGCTTCGCCGCCCATTTCGGGCGGTGACTTGCCAAGCTTCAACGAGCTTCTGGCGAAAGGGTCGTTCCAGGCCCGGCTGGCGCGGGCGCGGGCGGAGCGCGAAAAGGCGCTGGCGCGGTCCGGCGACGCGGCAGATGACGAATTCATCCTCAATACCGGCCGCAAGCCGTGGGAGAAGGGGCCGGGTGCGGTGCCGAAGCGCGACCGCCTGACCGATGCGCTCGGCCATTCCGTCGCGGTCGAGGATCGGGTCGCGCGACCGCTGCGCCCGCCGGTCATGCCGCCGCCGGTCACGCCGAGACCTGAGCCGAAACCCGTCCTCGCCCCAACGGCGGTCGCTGCCGAGCTGCCGCCGGCCCGGTTTCAGCCGCTCGCGCCGGCGGAAAGCCTGGTCGTGGTTCCGGCGAAGCCGACGCGCAAGCGGCTTCAGGTCGCCGCCGGTTTCGGCGCCGGCCTGATCCTCGGTGCCGCTGCCGCCATCGTCGGGCTGGTTTTGCGCGATGCCGGCCCGGCCGGCGTCGCCCCCACCCCCGCCCCGGTCGTCTCGGTCCCCGTATCGGTCGCACAGGCGCCCAGCGTCGCGACGGCGGCGACCGACCTTGCGGCGCTCTCCGCGGCGGTGGAGGCGTTGCCGGCGCTCGGCCCGTCCGCGCCGCGCCCGCTGCCGGTCCTTCTCGCGCGTCCCGCGCCGCCCGAGGCCGCGGATGCGGCGCCAAGAGGGATCCGCAGCGGCCCGTTCCTTGCCGGCGCCGGGCCCCTCGCCCTCGAGGCCCCGGCAGCGGCGCTCCAGCCGCCGCCGGCGCGGCCCACCCATCTCGAACTCGTCGTCGGTCGGCGCCCCGCCGTTGCCCCGGCCGCGCCCCCGGCACCGGCCGACGCGCTGCCCTCCGGTACCGCCGCGCCGCCGCCGCGTCCGCGCGTCGGGGCCGGCACCGAGGGTCTCGCGGCGCTTGCCCCGGTCGATGCCGCGATCACAGCCGCTGCCGCCCTGACCGGCTGGGCCGCGCCTCTGCCGGGCCGGCTGACCGCACCGCGCATCTTGGCCGGCGACACGCCGCTTGCGGCGCAGCCGCTGCCCACCGCCTATTCCGCGCCAGAGGTGCCGGTGGAGCGCCCGCCCGCCGTGTCGCTCATCCCCGGCCCCGTCATCCTCCACGCCCCCGCAAGCGTCGCCGACGCCGAACTGGCCGAGGCCGTCTCGCGCCTCGGCGCGGCAGGCGTGCCCCTTGGTGAGCCGAGCCGGGTGGACTTCACCGTCTCGGAAAGCAACGTGCGCTACTTCCACGCCACCGATGCCGAGGCCGCCGCAGCGGTTGCCGAAGCGATTGGCGCCCGCCTTCGCGACTTCACCAGCTTCGCACCGGCCCCGCCGGCGGGCACGATCGAGGTCTGGCTCGCCGGGAAGGGTGCAAGCGGGTCCACGACGGCGCGCACATCGACGCAGCGGACCCGCAATACGCAGGACCCGCGGCTTCTGAACCTGAGAAACCGGATCCTTCAGCAGCTCCGCAACGGGGACCACCTCTAGGACCGTTGGCCGCCACGGCCGGGGTCGAAGCGAAACGATGGGGGCGACATGCCTGAGCCAAGACTTCTCGCGGTCATCACCGCGCTTCTGATGATCGCCGGCGTGCCGGCGCGCGCGGATTACGACATCGCGCAGTTGCAGCAGATCGAACAGCTCATCCTGCAAAAGGACTGCGCCGCCCTCTGGCAGTATCTGACCGCCAACCCGTCGATCATGTCCGGCAGCGACGCGCTCGCGCGCGAGCTTCGGACCTTCGTCGCGGCGACCGAACGCGGTCAGCTCGACTGCTTCGCCGCGCGGCCTGCGCCGACGGCGGTGGTGCCGCCGACCGCAGTCGTGAGCTTCGCGGCCACCAATTCGGAATTTTACTGATCGTGCCGCCCCGGCCCCGAGAAGAAGGATGACCGTGTCGGGCCGCATTGCCTATGTCCTCGACCCGCGCTTTCCCGGCGGCACGTCCTCGGCCGTGGCCGAGGAGCTGCGCGCCATAGCCCCGCTCTGCCGGCCCGCCGTCCATGCCGTAAGCTCGCGGATGTTCGCGGGCCGGGATCCCGCACCGCCGCTCGCCGCCGCGTTCGAGGCGCTGGGGATCGACCCGGTCTGGGACGCCGGGACGATCAGCGCCGACACCGTGATCCTTCACAACCCGTCCTTCCTGAAGTTCCAGCCGGACTTCGGGGCCCGCATCCTCTGCCGCCACCTGATCGTCGTCACCCACGAGAACTTCCTCCGCCCCGGCGGGCAAGAGGCGTTCGACACCGCCGGCTGCCTCGGGCAGATCGACCGCGCCACGCTGGCCTTGCGAAAATCGCTGGCCCCGATCTCGGCCCATAACCGGGCGACGGTCGCGGCCTGGGGCGACCGCTTCGGCCTGCCGCCCGGCTGGGACGTGCTGGCGGAGGACTGGTTCAACATCTGCGATCTGCCGATGACCCCGCCGACGGTGGCCCCGCGCGACCGGCGCGGCCGGCACTCCCGTCCTGGCTTCGAGAAGTTCCCGCCCCCCGACACCCTCGACCTCTGCTTTCCGCGCCACGCCGAGGCCAATGTCATCCTCGGGGCCGACCTGATGATCGCCCAAGGCGCGCCGGCGCACTGGCAGGTCTACCCGTTCCGGGGCCTTGATCTGGCCCGGTATTTCGGAATGATCGACTTCATGGTCTATTTCACCGCGCCCACCTGGCAGGAAAGCTTCGGCCGCGTGCTCGCCGAGGCCATCGCCGCCGGAAAGGTGGCGATCTCGGACCCGGCGACGGCGGCGGGGTTCGGTGGCGGCGTCATCGGCGCGCGGCCCGGGGAGGTGGACGGCATCATCCGCGCCTTCGTGGAGGATCCCGCCCGCTACACGGGCCATGTCCGCGCGGCGCAGGCGGCCCTTGCCGGGTTCTCGGCCGCCGCGTTCCGGGCGCGGTTCACAGGCCTCGTCGGAGCCCGGATCGGAGCTGCGGCATGATCCTGATCGAGGCCGGCGAACGGACCGACAAGGCCTTCGATGCCAAGCTCCTCGTCGCGACCCAGCTTGCCGCGCGCGGGCACCGCGTCGTGCTCGACGACCGGACCCGCCCCGAGAAGCTGGAGCGCTACCAGAAATACGAGGCGGCGTCCTTCCTCGCCGATCTCGGCACCGTGACGCTCACCCGCGTGATCCTGATCGGCGCCGAGAGCGTCGGGCAGGAGACGATGATGGGGCTGCGGGGAATGCGGCTCGGCGCGGAGGTCGCGGTCTCGGTCGTCGGCCGCTTCGCCGACCGGCAATCGGCCATCGCGGCGCGGGCGAAGGTGGCCTATGCGATCGGGCGCGAGCCCGACCTCGTCGATCTCGCCACGCTGCAGGGGCCGCCGCTCGTCGCCAGCGCCATCTCGCCGCTCGCCGCCGCGCCGACGCCGGCACCGCCCGACCGGCTGCCGCACCTGTTCGTCGTCCTGCCGCAGGAGGCGCTCGAGGATCCGCAGACCCTGCCGATCCTTTCGGCCGTGGACAACCTGCCCGACTACCGGCTGAACGTGATCCTGCCCGGCAAGGGCAAGGAACAGGTCAAGGCCTCGCGCCATGCCGGGCTCACGGTCTTCGGCTATTCCGAGCTTTCGCCCGCCGCCTTCGCCCGGCTCGCCGACATCGCCGCCTTCTTCGGCGACGGCGTTCCCGGCGAGCGGATGGCGGCCTTCGCGCTCGATCTCATGCGGTCGGGGCGGGTGGCCATCGACTGCACCTCCGGCGGCGGCTTCCTGACCGGCGGCGCGCCGGTGCTGCGCGGCCCGGAGGAGATCGCGGCGCTGGCGAACTACGTCCAGCACACCGTGCTGGTGAACCGGGGCGAGATCGGGCGGCAGGCGCGGAAAAGTCCCTGGCTGACGACCCATGCGGTCGAGGCGCTCGAAAGCGCGCTCGGCCTCGTTGCGGCGGCCGGGGTCGCGCCCGCGCCCGCCCCCGCGCCGGGACGGGTGGTCTTCGTCCCGACCAACGGCATCGGCCTTGGCCACGCGCGGCGCTGCACCCTCATTGCCGAGGCGATGGGCGACGGGGCCGATCCCGCCTTCGCCGCCTTCCCGAGTTGCGTGCCGCTCGTCCGCGACCGGGGTTTCGACTGCCTGCCCCTGGTGCAGAAAAGCCCCGACCACCCCGAGGACCATGCCAACGACCTCGTGAACTACCTGCGGCTCCGCCGGGTGCTGCGCGCCGGCGACCGGCTGGTTTTCGACGGCGGCTTCGTCTTCGATTCGATCCACCGAACGATCCTTGAACACGGGCTCGACGCGACCTGGATCCGGCGCGGGCTCTGGCAGGCCGGGCAGGCGCTCGCGACCGCGCTCGACCGGGAACGCGCCTTCGCCCGGGTGATCGTGCCGGGGGAGGCCTTCGCCGAGCTGAACACCGACCGGAGCAGCGGCGCGCATGTGCGCAGCGTCGGCCCCATCGTCCAGCGCCTGCGGCAACCGGATGCCGCGTCCCGCGCGGCCCGCCGGGTGGCCCTCGGCGAGACGCTCGGGCGCGAGGTCGGCGAACTGGTCGTGACCATGCTCGGCGGCGGCGTCGCCGCCGACCGGACGGCGCAGATGCAGGCGCTCGCGGCGATGCTCGACGCGCGGCCCGGTTGCCTCCACCTCATCGTCGTCTGGCCCGGCGCGGTGGCCCCGGCGGGCCTCGGCAGTTGGAAGAACACCAGGGTGGTCCAGACCCAGAACGCGCTGGCCCTCTGCCAACTCGCCGATCTCGTCATCTCCGCGACCGGCTACAATTCCTTCCACGAGCTTCTCTACCATGCGGTGCCGACGATCTTCGTGCCGCAGATGGCGACCTTCATGGACGATCAGGAACGCCGCGCCCGCGCCGCCTCGGACCGGGGTCTGGCCGAGACGGTGCTGGCGCATGAACTGCTGCTTCTGGAGCGCGAGGTGCGGGCCTTTCTTGACGCGGGCAAGGCCGACCGGCTGCGCTCCGCGCTGGCGGTGGTGGATCTGCCCGCGCCCGGCAACGACGACGCGGCCGCCGTCATCCTCGGGAAGGAGCAGCGATGACCCCCGACCACTGGCTTTCCGTCCTGGCCCGGATCACGCCCGAAGGCCCGGTGGACCTCGACGCGGGCGAAGCGCCGCCCGCGCGCCGTGGCACCGGGCTCGGTGGCTGGTCGTCCGAGGCGCCGCCGCCCTCGCCCCGGCTTTGGGAACGCGCGGATACCGGCGCCTCCTATCTCGGCATCCGGGTCGACGCGCCGCTCGCCGATCCGGCACACGTCGCGCTGCGCCTCGCCGCCGCGGCGCTTGAACGCGGGGTGACGCCGGTCATCCTCACCTCGCTCGGGCAGAGCGGTTTCGAGCGCTTCGGCTTCCGCGTCGAACGCTTCGTGCCGGGCGAGGGGGCCGACCGCGCCGCGTGGGAGGCGGAGATGACCGCCTTCTGGTCGCTCGCGCTCATCATCGACGCGGCCGATGTCGCGGCGCTTGGCTGACGGATGTGGAACTCATCGGACCAAAGGCCGTATCGCCCCGCGCCGATGGCCCATAGAAGACAGGACGGGGCAGCCGGTCGGGCACGAGATGACGCCAACCTTCAGATCCTGGAACGATCTTTCCCTCGCGGCGCAGTTTGCTTTCGCGGGCGGCGTCATCATGATCCTGTCGATGATCCTCATCGGCCGCGTCGTCGCCGCCCGGATCGAGGACGGGGTGGTGCGCAACACCGCGCTCGCCACCTCGCAATACATGGACAGCATCGTGTCGCCGCTGAGCCAGGACATGGCCGAAGGCGACATGCTGCCCCCCGGCGCCCGCCGCGCCCTCGACGAGATATTCACCAATACCCCGCTCGGCGAAAGGGTAGTGTCGTTCAAGCTCTGGAAACCAAGCGGGCTCGTCGTCCATTCGATCGACCCCACCATCGTCGGTCAGAAGTTCGAGATCAGCGAGAACCTCGCCGCCGCCATCGCCGGCGAGGTCCGCGCCGATTTCAAGGATCTGAGCGACGAGGAGGACCAGGGCGAGAACGCGCTCGGCCTGCCGCTCCTGGAGATCTATTCGCCGGTGCGCGAGGTCTGGTCGGGCAAGGTGATCGGCGTCGCGGAGTTCTACGAGGTCGCGACCCAGCTTGAACGCGACCTCGCCGGGGCCAAGCGCAACAGCTGGATCGCGGTGGCGCTGACGTTCCTCTCGATCGGCGGGATCCTCTATCTCATCGTGTTGCGCGGCAGCCGGATCATCGACCGCCAGCGCGACGCGCTGACCCGCCAGCTCACCGAACTCGTCAATCTCTCGGCGCACAACACCGCCCTCCGGCAGCGGGTGCAGCAGGCCGCCGCCCGGTCTTCGGCGATGAACGATCAGGCGCTGAGGCGGATCGGCGCCGATCTTCACGACGGCCCGGCCCAGCTTCTCGGCTTCGCGGCGCTCCGGCTCGACACCCTGCGCGGACAGGTTCGCGACACCGCCGAACTCGACGGGGTCGAGCGCGCGGTCAAGGATGCGATCCGCGAGGTGCGCTCGATCTCCAAGGGCCTGTCGCTGCCCGATATCGACAGCCGCAGCGCCGGGCAGATCGTGCGCGGCGTGGCCGAGACCCATGCGGCACGGACCGGCGCGCCGGTCGATGTCGCCTGCGATCTGCCTGCCGACCTCGCCCTGTCGCAGGCGGTGAAGATCTGCCTCTACCGCTTCGTGCAGGAGGGGTTGAACAACGCCTGGCGCTATGCCGGCGGGGTGGGGCAGGAGGTCCGGCTCGGCTTCGCGGACGGGACGCTCTGCCTTGCCGTGCGCGACCGGGGGCCGGGCATGGTGACGGGGCCGGACGGGTTGCCCGAGGGCGGCGGCGACTTCTCCGGCATCGGCCTCCGGGGGTTGCGCGACCGGGTCGAAAGCCTCGGCGGCACCCTCACGGCGGGCAATCGCCCGGACGGGAAGGGGGCCGAGATACGGATGGAACTGGACATGAGGTCAACATGATGGGCGAAATCCGCGTGGTCATCGCCGACGATCATCCGCTCTACCGCGAAGGGGTGGCGCGCAGCCTCTCCGACGATGCGGCGATCACGGTCGTGGGGCAGGGGCAGGACGCCGATTCGGCGGTCGAACTGACCGAACGGCTGCGGCCTGACATCGTGCTCCTCGACCTCTCGATGCCCGCCGGCGGCGGCATCGGCGCGCTTCGCCGGATCATGGCGATGGAGGCGCCGCCGCGGGTCGCGATGCTGACCGTGTCGGAGGAAGACGACGACGTGATGCAGGCGCTGAAGGCCGGGGCGGTCGGCTACGTCCTGAAGGGCGTCGGCTCGCGCGAGCTTGTCTCTATCGTCAAGGAGGTGGCGCGGGGGCAGTCCTATGTCTCGCCCGCACTCGCCGCCCGCATTCTCAACGCGATGCGCGAGGGCGGCGGGGTCCGGCGCGGGGCCAATCCCATCGACGATCTCTCCAAGCGCGAGGAGGACATCCTCAAGCTCGTCGCCGAAGGCAAGAGCAACAAGGAGGTGGGACGCGCGCTCGACCTGCAGGAAAAGACCGTCAAGCACTACATGACGGCGATCCTGCAAAAGCTGCATGTGCGCAACCGCGTGGAGGCGGCGGTGCTGGCGCGCGATCACTGGAAGAAGTAGGTCAGGCGCCGTCGGGATCGCCGATTGCCGGAAGCGGCCGGTCTCAGTCGAGGTTCAGCATCGTCCGGATGCGGCGGATATCCTCGGACGTGACCGGGCGACGGGCGACGGTGCGGCCTCTCGGGTCCTTCAGCACGTAGGAACCGCGCGACACGATCTCGCGCCAGCCGCGAAAATCGGTGATGTCGATGGCGCCTTGCGCCTCGTCCACCTGGGCGACGTTCTGAACCTCGCGCCGGCCGTCCCGCCGGCCGGACGTGGAACCGAGCGCCCGCAGCCGGTTCAGGTCCGACCGCCGGGCTGCCCGGCTTTCGACGACGCGCCCGCGCCGGTCGAGTGACTCGAAGCGGCTGCCGCGGATGCGTTCGGTATGGCCGTCGGAAAACTGGACATGGATTCCGTCGCCACCGAAGAGCGTACCGCCGCCCGAGCCCGATCGGCTTGATCCGGTGCCGGAGCTTCCCGATCCCGAACTGCCGCCAGAGCTGGAGCCCGATCCCGAACTGCCCGATCCCGAACTGCCCGACCCGGAATTTCCGGAGCCGCTGCTGTCATCATCATCGCCGTCACCGTCATCGCCGTCATCATCATCATCGGACGATCCGCTCTTGGCATAGGCCGCGCCGCCCTCGTGATCGAAGAGCGGCTGGACCAACGGAATCGCACCCCAGATCAGGGCGACGATAAGGGTGAAGGCGACGACCTGCCGCACGAAGGGCTCCTGTCCGGGTCTGAACCGGCGGATCCTTCCGCCGGCCGAAATCCGGGGTCCGCCAACGTGCGCGGCCCCCGGATCCTCTTGTCTTCCGCGTCCGGTCGCCTCAGTTGAGGCCCATGATCCGGTCGATGTCGGCCTGCGTCGCCGGGCGTTCCTCGACCGTGCGACCGGCCGAATTCTTGCGCTCGTAGCGGCCGGCCTCGATCTCTTCCTTGGTGCCGTCGGAATAGCGCACTTCGACGCCGGACGACGAAACCTCGATCTTCGAAACGCTCACGCCATCGCCGGAACCGTCCGCCGCGCCGCCCGAGCTGGACGAGGATCCGTCGCTGCTGCTGCTGCTGTCGTCGTCGCTGTCGTCGTCGCTGCTGTCGTCGTCATCGTCGCCGCTGTCATCGTCATCGTCGCCGCTGCTGCCTCGCCCGCTGTTGTCGTCATCGTCGTCGTCCCGGCCGCTGCCGCCCGAGCCGCCATTGTCGTCGCCGCCGTCGTCATCGCCGCTCTTGGCGAGAGCCTGGGAGGCTTTCACCGTGACGATTCCGTCGGCGCTTCCGAGCTCGATCTTGAACGGCATCGCCGTGATGAAGGCCGCCGTGCCGAGGATGATCGCGATCCGGCCGGGCTTGAAAATCAGGTCTTCCATTTCATTTCTCCTTGCGTTCACCGCCGAGTTGCCCGGCGCTGAACCCGTCCTCGCACGTCGCCTGGGCTGCGTTAATCCCGCAGGGTCTTCTGCCGGCGCGGGCCGGACTTATTCGGGACGATCATCGGCCTGTCGGCTGAACGAGTCATCGGACCAAGGTCTGAAAAGACGCGCCGCGCGGGTGCGTGACAGGCGGAGGCCGAGGCGCGCCGGCGGCCCGGATCAGTCGGGCTGGAAGCCGCCGATCAACTGGCGCAGGCCGAACATCCCGCCCAGGACGATCGCCGCCAGCGTCACCGGCGCCGAGAAGGCGAGCGTCGCCATCGCCGTCACCCACTGTCCGACCGAACAGCCGAGCGCCAGCGTGCCGCCGATCCCCATCAGCGCGGCGCCCGAGACCTGCCGGCCAAGCTCGCGCGGATCCTCGCAGGCCTCCCAGCGGAAGAGTCCGCGGATCGTCGATCCGGCGAAAGCGCCGAGAAGGACGCCCGAGACGATGCCGACCGAGAAGGTCACGCCACCCGCGGTCGAGGTCATGAAGAAGATGATCGTGCGGCCAAGGGGCGCGGTGAAGGACGGCCCCTCGACCCCGATCTCGCCGAAGCTCGCTTCGTGAAGCCAGCTTGTCGCGACAAGGCACCAGACGACCGACAGCCCGGCCGCCACGCCCCATGCGACCTTGGCCTTCGCCTGGCGCAGCGGCGCGTGCGACAGGCCCCAGGCGAGGACGGCAAGCCCTATGACAAGCGCGAAGGCCAGGGGCGGCAGCCCGGTCTGCGCCGCCAGCCAGTGGGCGATGCCCTGCGGGCTGGTGGCGTCGGTCTGCGGGAAGATCGCCGCGCGCAAGGGCGCGATCGGGCCGGAGAGGGTGACGAAGGCGAAGATGCCGATCACCACGACGACGACGAGCGACCGAAGGTCGCCGCCGCCGAACCGCACCAGCGCGCCGAAGCCGCAATTGCCGGCCATCGCCATGCCGTAGCCGAAGACCAGCCCGCCGACGATCGAGGCCGCCGGGCTCCAGGCGATGGTGTGATAGAAGGTGGCGGTGGGGGCGGCAACGCCGAGCGCCTCGGCCACGAAAGTGCCGATGATCGCCACGCCGAGAACCACGCCCCAGAGCCTGAGCCGCCGCTGGTCGGCGCCGTAGACGGCCGATTCGAGCGCGCCGAGGGTGCAGAAATCCCCCAGCCGCGCCGAAAGCCCCAGAATGAGACCGCCCGCGAGGCCGGCAAGCGCGGCCAGAACGCCCGGTGGTATCGTGTCCATCCCTGTTCTCCCCTCGGGGGGGCCTCGCCCCCCGTCCCGCTCCTAGGCCTCCCGGCAGAAGAGCTCGTTCAACAGACCGATCATGCGCGCGGTTCGCGGGTCGCTCAAGGAATAGTAGATCACCTTCCCGTCGCGCCGCGCCTTCACCAGCCCCTCCAGCCGCAATCGGGCGAGCTGCTGGCTGACCGCAGCCTGCCGCGAGGCGAGCAGGGTTTCAAGCTCGGTCACCGACTTTTCGCCGTCGACCAGATGGCAGAGGATCATCAGCCGGCCCTCATGGGCAAGCGCCTTCAGGTAGCCGGCCGCCTCGTCCGCCTGACCGACGAGATCCTCTGCCGCCGCCGCCTCGGCGGCGCCGGCGGGGGGCACTCCGGCATCGCCGGAGCGCTGGCGTTTCTCAAAGGGCCAGGTCATCCGCAGCCGCCGCGCATCCGCCAAGGGCGCAGGCATCGACGATCCCGGGGGCCGGCGCGCCGGCAATGCCGTCCGGGGTTCCGGGCGGGTCCGTCAGGGTCTTCATCGTGTCTCCTGTCCCTCAAATTCGCCGGTCTCCGTCATCATCCGCGCGAGAAGGCCCCAGAAGAAGTCCTCTCCCGGATAGCCTTCGATCCGGCCGGCCTCCCGGTCATCCTGCACGAGGATGAAGGTCGGCGTGAAGACCGGACGGGGGCCAAGCTCGATCCCCTCGGGATAGGGTCCGCGCAACTGCACCCGCTCCAGAGGCGCGGCCTGGCCTTCCGGTGTCCTGGGATAGATCGGCGCGATCTCGGCGTCCCAGCGCGCGCAATAGGCGCAGCCCGGCTGCTCCACCATCAGGAGCCGCAACTCGGCCGCGGCCGGCGCCGCGAGCGAGGCCAGGAACAGGGCGGAAAGGGCAAGAGCGCGAAGCATGGTTGACGCCTCTGCAATTACATATAAAAATCGTAATATGTTTTTGCGTTACGGGCAAGGCGGGGGAAACTGTGCTTTTTGATCCAACCATCGGCGGCGCGCTCATCGCCGGGCTCCTGTCGTTCCTCTCGCCCTGCATCCTGCCGATGGTGCCGTTCTACCTGTGCTACATGGCCGGGATCTCGATGGCCGAACTGAGGTCGGACCAGACCATCGCACCGGGGGCGCAGAGGCGGCTGGTTCTCTCCGCTTTCGCCTTCGCGCTCGGCGTCACCTCGATCTTCATGCTTCTCGGCATGGGGGCGACGGCGCTCGGCCAGGTCTTCCGGCAATGGCTTGAGCCGCTGTCGTGGGTCGCCGCCGCGATCCTCTTCGTCTTCGGCCTGCACTTCCTCGGCATCCTGCGCATTCCGTTCCTCTACCGCGAGGCGCGGATCGAGGCGAAGGTGGAGCCGACGACGGTGGTCGGCGCCTACATCATGGGTCTCGCCTTCGGCTTCGGCTGGACGCCCTGCGTCGGTCCGGCGCTCGCGGCGATTCTCATGGTCGCCTCCAGCCTCGACGCGATCTGGCGGGGGGCGGCCCTGCTCTTCGTCTACGGGGCGGGCATGACCGCGCCCTTCGTCCTCGCCGCCGTGTTCGCGAAACCGTTTCTTGCCTGGATGAACCGCAACCGCAAATATCTCGGCCATGTGGAAAAGGTGATGGGGGTGATGCTCATCCTCTTCGCCGTGCTGATCGCCACCGGTTCGGTCAACGCCATCGCCGATTTCATGATCCGCCACATGCCCTGGACGACGAAATTCATCTGATATCCCTGAGGGAGGACACCATGCACCGCTTCATCGCTTCCGCCGCCGTCGCGCTTTCGCTCGCCCTTCCGGCCGCCGCGCTCGAGGTTCCGCCGCTTGGCGACGACGGGCTGCACAAGCCGGCCTGGCTCCGCGACACGTTCAAGGACATGCGCGAGGACCTGGCCGAGGCCAATGCGGAGGGAAAGCGCCTTCTCGTCATCGTCGAGCAGCGCGGCTGCATCTACTGCACCAGGATGCACGAGGAGATCTTCCCCGAGCCCGAGATCGACGCGCTGCTTCGCGACAACTATTTCGTCGTGCAGATGAACCTCTTCGGCGATGTCGAGGTGACGGATTTCGACGGCGAATCGCTGCCGGAGAAGGACATGGCGGTGAAATGGGGCGTGGTCTTCACGCCCACCATGATCTTCCTGCCCGAAGAGGTTGCCGAGGGGCAGACCGTGTCGCAGGCTGCCGTCGTGTCGATGCCGGGCGCTTTCGGCAAACAAACCACGGCGGCGCTGCTGACCTGGGTGAAGGATCACGGCTACGAATCGGGCGAGCATTTCCAGAAATACCTCGCCGAGCGCGTGACCGGCGGCATGTCGAACTGAACGCGGCCGCCGGGCGGTGTTCCGCCACCGTTGTATTCACATATTCACGCAGTTGAATTTTATGTTGCATCGAGTGGCCGGCCTCCGTTACCTTCGGATTCGGGAGAGAACAGGGAGGACTTCAATGAAGCGCCATATATTGCTGGGCCTGCTGCTGTCCGCGGTCACGGCCACGGCCGAAACGGCTCCGGCCGCCGTGACCTTCGAGGAAGGCGCGGTCGCGCAGTCCCTGACGGGCGTCGCCGGCGATCCCGCCGAGGGGGCGAAGGTGATGTCGAACCGCGCGCTCGGCAACTGCGTGGCCTGCCACACGGTCTCGGCGATGCCGGACGTCGCGTTCCAGGGCAATGTCGGGCCGTCGCTCGACGGCGCCGCCGAGCGCTGGGAAGAAGCCCAGCTTCGCGGCATCGTCTCGGACGCCAAGATGACCTTCGACGGCTCGGTCATGCCGTCCTTCTACAAGACCGGGCCCTATATCCGGCCCGGCGACGCCTTCACCGGCAAGGCGCCCGAAGGCGAGCTTCCGCCGATGCTGACCGCACAACAGATCGAGGATGTCGTGGCCTATCTTCTGACGCTCAAGGAATGAGCGGCCACGGGATCCGAACCAGACAGGAAAAGGAGCGTAAGATGCAACTATCGAGACGGAATGCCCTGGCGCTCGGCCTGGGCGGCGTCGCCTTCGCGGCCCTTCCGCTGCCGGCGATGGCGGCGGAAACGGTCGAGGAACTGACGGCGGCCTTCGCCGGCGGCGCCACGGTGGGCACCGGCGGGGTCACCCTGACCGCGCCCGAGATCGCCGAGAACGGCAACACCGTGCCGATCTCCGTGGACGCGCCGGGCGCCACCGCGATCATGCTGCTGGCCTCGGGCAACCCGACGCCGGCGGTCTGCACGTTCAACTTCGGCCCCGCGGCGGGCTCGCAGATGGCCTCCACCCGCATCCGCCTCGCGAAGACGCAGGACGTCATCGCGCTGGCGAGAATGGCGGATGGCAGCGTCGTGCAGGCCTCGTCCACGGTCAAGGTTACCATCGGCGGCTGCGGCGGCTGAGCTTAGGGAGCAAACACAATGGCAAAAGATGTCAAACCCCGCGTCAAGGTCCCGAAATCGGCTGCCGCCGGTGAGGTGGTGACGATCAAGACGCTGATCAGTCACCCGATGGAATCGGGCCAGCGCAAGGACAAGGACGGCAACCTCATCCCGCGTTCGATCATCAACCGCTTCACCTGCGACCTGAACGGCGTGAACGTCATCGACGTGACGCTCGATCCGGCGATCTCGACCAACCCGTACTTCGAATTCGACGCCAAGGTCGATGCCGCGGGCGAGTTCAAGTTCACCTGGTACGACGACGACGGCTCCGTCTACGAGGACACGAAACCGATCGAAGTGGCCTGACGCAAGCGCCGAGGACAGGACCGCCGCCGGCCATGCCGGCGCGGTTTCTCAGGGAGGATAACGCATGAAGATCAAGACACTCGCCGGGACCTGCGCCGCCGCGGCCCTCGCTTTCGCGGGGCTCTCCGCCTGGGCCGGACCGGTGGACGACACGCTTGTGATCAACGAAGAGATCGAGATAGTCACCCACACGACCTCTGCCCCCGACTACATCGACGGGCTGAGCGAGCAGTATTCCGGCTGGCACTTCCGCGAAGACGACACCCGCGACATGCAGCGTGACGACTTCGACAATCCGGGCATGCTCGGCGTCGAGGCCGCGATGGAGGACTGGAACACCGAGGACGGAGCCGAGGGCAAATCCTGCGCCTCCTGCCACGAGGCGCCGGAAAGCATGGCCGGCGTGCGGACCCAGATGCCGAAGTTCAGCGAGACGAAGGGCACGATGATGACGCTCGAGATGTATATCAACGAGTGTCGGACAGAACGCATGGGCGCCGAAGCCTGGGGCTGGGACGACGCGGCGATGGTCAACATGACCGCGCTCATCTCCTCGGTGTCGCGCGGCATGCCGGTGAACGTGGCCGTGGACGGGCCTGCCGCCCCGTTCTGGGAACTGGGCAAGGAGATGTACTACACCCGCTATGGCCAACTCGAGCTTTCCTGCGCGAACTGTCACGAGCAGAATTACGGCAACTTCATCCGCGCCGACCACCTGAGCCAGGGCCAGGTCAACGGCTTCCCGGTCTACCGACTGAAGGACGCCAAGCTCTCGTCGATCCACAACCGCTTCAAGGGCTGCATCCGCGACACGCGGGCCGAGACCTTCAAGCCCGGCTCGCCCGAGTTCATCGCGCTCGAGACCTATGTCGCCTCGCGCGGCAACGGGCTGTCGGTCGAGGGGCCGTCGGTTCGCAACTGACCGAAGACCGGTCCGGGCGGCCGCCGCCCGGGCCCATTCGTTTGTTCATTTTTTGATCGGGGCAGGGCGGAGCGTGCAGTTGCGCGCCGGCATCGCCTTTGCCCACAGGACGAGGACAGACAGACATGATTTCCCGGCGGGATTTCCTTCAGGCAACGGTGGCGGCATCCGCCTTGTGGGGCGCGTCCGGCGTCGGCAACTGGTCGCGGCTCGCCGCGCAGCAGGCGCTGACCCAGGACAAGCTTCTTGAGTTCGATGACTACGGCAATGTCACGCTGATCCACATCACCGACATCCACGCCCAGATGAAGCCGATCTGGTTCCGCGAGCCCGAGATCAACCTCGGCGTCGGCGCCGTGAACGGTCAGCCGCCGCATGTCACCGGCGCCGATTTCCTCAAGATGTTCAACATCGAGAGCGGCACACCCGAGGCCTATGCCCTGACCTATCCCGATTTCGAAGCCCTCGCCAGGGCCTATGGCCGGATGGGCGGGCTCGATCGCTGCGCCACCGTGATCAAGGCGATCCGCGCCGCGCGTCCCGATGCGCTGCTGCTCGACGGCGGCGATACCTGGCAGGGCTCGCTCACGGCGCAGAAGACGGCCGGTCAGGACATGGTCAACGTGATGAACGCGCTGAAGCCCGACGCGATGACCTCGCACTGGGAATTCACCCTCGGCATCGACCGCGTGACCGAGATCGTCGAGGGGCTCGACTTCCCCTTCCTCGGCGCCAACATCTTCGACGCCGAATGGAACGAGCCGGCCTATGAGCCCTACAAGATGTTCGAGGTCGGCGGCGCCAATGTCGCGGTGATCGGCCAGGCCTTCCCCTACCTCCCCATCGCGAACCCCAAGTGGATGTTCCCGAACCTCTCCTTCGGCGTGCGCGAGGAGCGGATGGCCGAGGTGGTGCAGGAGGTCCGCGACAACGGCGCCGATCTGGTCGTCGTGCTCAGCCACAACGGCTTCGACGTGGACCGCAAGATGGCCGGCAACGTGCCCGGCATCGACGTGATCCTCACCGGCCACACCCATGACGCCCTGCCCGAGCCGGTGATGGTCGGCCAGACCCTGCTGATCGCGTCGGGCTCCAACGGCAAGTTCATCAGCCGCGTCGATCTCGACGTGCAGAACGGCCGGATGATGGGCTTCAAGCACAAGCTGATCCCGATCTTCTCGGACGTGATCGAGCCCGATGCCGAGGTCGCCGCCCTCATCGACGCCGAGCGTGAACCGTTCAAGGCTGAACTGGAAGAAGTGCTCGGCACCACCGACAGCCTGCTTTATCGCCGCGGCAATTTCAACGGCACCTGGGACGACCTGATCTGCAACGCGCTGATCGACGAGCATCAGGCCGACATCGCGCTCTCGCCCGGATTCCGCTGGGGACCGTCGTTGCTACCGGGCGACAACATCACCCGCGAAGATCTGCACAATGCAACCGCGATGAGCTACCCGGCCGCGTATCGGAGCGAGATGACGGGCGAGACGCTTCACACGATCCTCGAGGACGTGGCCGACAACCTCTTCAACCCCGATCCCTATTACCAGCAGGGCGGCGACATGGTTCGCGTCGGCGGCATGGGCTACCACATCGACGTGTCGAAGCCGCAAGGCAGCCGCATCACCAACATGACGATGCTGAAGACCGGCGAGGCGGTGGACCCGGCGAAAAGCTACGTCGTCGCCGGCTGGGCCAGCGTGAACGAGGGCACCGAAGGCCCGGCGATCTGGGACCTCGTCGAGGCCTGGATCAGGAAGCAGGGCGCGGTGACGATCGACCCGAATACCTCCGTTCAGGTGACGGGGGCGTGAGATGAAAGAAAACTGGACGAAACAGGAGGTTTCGATGTCAGAGACCGAAGACACCGCAAAGCCGGCGGGCGGCGCCAGCCGCCGCGCCTTCCTCGGCGCGGGCCTCGCGGCCGGCGGCGCTGTTGCGACGACCGGGCTGGCCCGCGCGCAAGGCGCGGCACCCGACCCGCTCATCACCGAGGTGCAGGACTGGGCCACCGCCTTCGGCGATGCGGTGGACGCCGCGCCCTACGGGACGCCGATCCATTTCGAAAGCCATGTGGTGCGCCGCAATGTCGAATGGCTGACCGAAAGCCCGGTCTCATCGATCAACTTCACGCCGATCCATGCGCTCGAAGGCACGATCACGCCGCAGGGCTGCGCCTTCGAACGCCACCATTCCGGCGCGATCGAGCTTTCGAAGCAGGACTACCGGCTGATGATCACCGGGCTTGTGGAACAGCCCCTCGTCTTCACATACGAGGACCTGACGCGCTTCCCGCGCACCGTCACCACCGCCTTCTGCGAATGCGCGGCCAATGGCGGCATGGAATGGGGCGGCGCCCAGCTCGAAGGTTGCCAGTTCACCCAGGGCATGATCCACAACATGGAATATACCGGGGTGATGCTGCGCGACCTCCTCAACGAGGCCGGCGTGAAGCCCGAGGGCAAGTGGGTCTATGCCGAAGGCGCCGATGCGTCCTCGAACGGCCGCTCGATGCCGCTCGAAAAGGCGATGGACGACGTGATGGTCGCCTTCTTCGCCAATGGCGAGGCGCTGCGGAAAGAGCATGGCTATCCCGTCCGCCTGGTCGTGCCGGGCTTCGAAGGCAACATGTGGGTGAAGTGGCTGCGCCGGATCGGGGTCTACGATCAGGCGGTGGAAAGCCGCGAGGAAACCTCGAAATACACCGACCTGATGCCCGACGGGCGGGCGCGGAAATGGACCTGGGTGATGGACGCGAAATCCGTCATCACCTCGCCCAGCCCGCAGGCGCCGATCCGGCATGGCAAGGGGCCTTTGGTCATCACCGGCCTCGCCTGGTCCGGACAGGGCAAGATCGCCCGCGTCGACGTCTCGTTCGACGGCGGCAGGAACTGGCAGGAGGCGCGGATCTCCGGCGACGTGAAGCCGAAGGCGCTGACGCGCTTCCACCTCGACATCGACTGGGACGGGTCGGAGATGCTCCTTCAGTCCCGCGCGGTGGACGAGACCGGGTATGTCCAGCCCACCAAGGACGCGCTCCGCAAGATCCGGGGCCTGAACAACGTCTACCACAACAACGGGATCCAGACCTGGTGGGTCCGCGCCGACGGGGAGGTCGAGAATGTCGAAGTCGCTTAAGCTCCTCGCGGGAACCGCTCTCTCGCTCTCGCTCCTCGCCGGTCCGGCGCTGGCGGAGAAGATGGGCCTCGGCCGCCCGGCTTTGCCCGAGGAGGTCGCAGCCTGGGACATCGCCGTCCTGCCCGACGGCACCGGCCTGCCGGTCGGTTCGGGCGATGTCTTCACCGGCGACGAGGTCTTCGCCGAGAAATGCGCCTCCTGCCACGGCGACTTCGCCGAGGGCATCGACAACTGGCCGGTGCTGGCCGGCGGGCAGGGCTCGCTCCGCGACCGCCGTCCGGTCAAGACCATCGGCTCCTACTGGCCCTATCTCTCGACCGTCTTCGACTACATCCACCGTTCCATGCCCTTCGGCGCGGCGCAGACGGTGAGCGCGGACGAGGCCTATGCGATCACCGCGTTCCTGCTCTATTCGAACGGGCTCGTGGAGGACGATTTCGAGCTTTCGAACGAGAACTTCACCGAGATCACCCTGCCGAACGCCGAGGGCTTCTATCCCGACGACCGGGCAGAGACGGAATACACGGTCTTCTCGGGCGAGCCATGCATGACCGACTGCGTGGCCTCGGTCGAGGTGACGAAGCGCGCCGTGACGCTGAACGTCACGCCGACCGACCCCGACGGCAAGCCTGCCGGCACCCTGCCGCCCCTGGCCCCGGCCGAGGCCGGGGAACCCGCGACCGAGGTCGCGCAGGCCGAGCCCGAGGCCGCCCCGGCCGCCGAAGCCCCGGCCGCCGAAGCCCCGGCCGCCGAAATAGCCGCCGTCGATCCGGAGATGGTCGAGGCGGGCGCAAAGGTGTTCAAGAAATGCGCCGCCTGCCACAAGGTCGGCGACGACGCCAAGAACGCCATCGGCCCGATGCTCAACGGGATTGTCGGCCGGGCGGCGGGAAGCGTCGAGGGCTTCAAGTATTCCAAGCCCATGCAGGCGGCGGCCGAAGCCGGCCTGGCCTGGACGCCCGAGGCGATGGCGGAGTTCCTTGCCGATCCGAAAGGCTATATGAAGGGCACCAAGATGTCCTTTGCCGGCCTGAAGAAGCAAGAAGAGGTCGACGCCGTGATCGCCTATCTGAGCACGTTCGGCGGATAAGTGGCGGGGCGGGGTTCCATAAACCTCGCCTTTCGCCTCGCGCTCGTCTCGGCGCTGGGCGCCACCGCGCTGCCTGCGGCCGAGATCGGCGACGCCGGGAACGGCGCGGTGATATGGGGCGACTGCGCCGGCTGCCACGAGATCGGGCCGGAGGCGAAGAACGCCATCGGCCCGAAGCTCAACGGCATCTTCGGCCGCCGCGCGGCGGGCCTTCCCGATTTCGACTATTCGAAAAGCCTGACCCGGGCAGGGCGCGACGGCGTCGTCTGGACGCTCGAGACGCTCGACGCCTATATCGCCAATCCGAGGACCTTCGCCTCGGGGACGCGGATGTCCTATCCCGGGCTCGACGATCCCGGCAAGCGCGCCGATCTTCTCGCCTTCCTGCGCGACTTCTCCGACAGGCCCCGCGACATCCCCGAAGCGGCCCCCACCGCGCGCCGCACCCTGCCGGAACTGCCACCCGACATCCTCGCCCTGCAGGGCGATCCGGAATTCGGCGAATACCTCGCCTCCGAATGCCAGGCCTGCCACCAGGCGAGCGGCGCCGACGAGGGCATCCCCTCGATCACGCTCTGGCCCGAGGAGAATTTCGTGCTCGCCATGCATGCCTACAAGCAGAAATTGCGCCCCCATCCCGTCATGCAGATGATGGCCGGGCGCCTGACCGAGGAGGAGATCGCGGCCCTCGCCGCCTATTTCGCGACACTGACCGAATAGAACCGATCCAGGGAGGAAGAGATGACTTTGAACAGACGGGGATTTCTCGGAACCATCGCCGCCACCGGCGCGGTGCTCGCCGCTCCGGCGGTGCTCGGCCAGACGAAGCCGCGCGTTGTCGTCATCGGCGGCGGGGCGGGCGGGGCGACCTGCGCGCGCTACCTCGCCAGGGACAGCGACGGCGCCATTGACGTGACGCTCGTCGAGCCGGCCGAGGTCTATTACACCTGCTTCTTCTCCAACCTCTATATCGGCGGCTTCCGCGAATTCGAGAGCCTCGCCCATCGCTACGACAAGCTGACGGGCGAGCACGGCATCACCCATGCCCGCGCCATGGCCGAGGGCGTGGACCGCGACGCCGGGACCGTGACCCTCGCCGGCGGCGAGGTGCTGGCCTATGACCGCCTCGTCATCGCGCCGGGGATCGACTTCGTCGAGGGCTCCGTCCCCGGCTGGGACCTGTCCAGGGCCGAGATCATGCCGCATGCCTACAAGGCCGGCCCCCAGACCCAGATCCTGAAATCGCAGGTCGAGGCGATGCCCGAGGGCGGCACCTTCTGCATGGTGGCGCCGCCCAATCCCTATCGCTGCCCGCCGGGGCCCTATGAGCGGATCTCGATGGTCGCCCATGTGCTGAAGGCAAGGAATCCGACCGCGAAGATCCTGCTCGTCGATCCGAAGGACAAGTACTCCAAGCAGGCGCTCTTCGAGGAGGGCTGGGAGAAGCACTATTCCGGCATGATCACCCGCATCGGCCCGGATTTCGGCGCCGCGAATGTCGAGGTGCGGCCCGACGCGATGGAGGTCGTCATCGACGGCGAGGTCGAGAAAGTCGATGTCTGCAACGTCATCCCGGCGCAGAAGGCCGGCATGATCGCCGAGGCCGCCGGCGTGACAGACGACAAGGGCTGGGCGCCGGTCAACCCGCATTCGATGGCCAGCCGCGCCGACCCCAGGGTCTTCGTGCTCGGCGACGCATCAGCGCAGGGCGACATGCCGAAATCCGGCTTTTCGGCCAACAGCCAGGCCAAGGTCGCGGCGATGGTGATCCGGTCCGAACTGACCGGGTCGAAGGCCTTCCCGGCGAAGTATTCCAACACCTGCTGGTCGCTCATCGACACCGATGACGGCGTCAAGGTCGGCGCCTCCTACGAGGCGACGGACGAAAAGATCGCCTCCGTCGACAGCTTCATCAGCCAGACCGGCGAGGATGCGGACCTGCGCAAGGCGACCTACGAGGAAAGCCTCGGCTGGTATGCCGGCATCACCGCCGACATCTTCGGCTGACCCCCGCGACCCCAAGGCGAGGGCCCGATGGCGGGCCTTCGCACCCAACCACGAAAGGCCCCCGATGCTCACCCGCCGCACCTTCCTGACCGCCGCGACCGCGACCCTTGTCGCGCCCCTTGCCCCGCGCCGTTCCTGGGCGATCAACACGCTGACGCTCGGCGATCTCAGGATCGACACGCTGTCGGACGGCAACCTGCTGCTGCCGGGCAGTTTCATCTTCGGCGACATCCCGGCCGACGACCTCGCGCCGATCATCGCGAAATACGGGATTTCGGCAGATCAGCTCACCCCGCCCTGCAACGTCACGCTCCTGCGCGACGGCACCAACACCGTCCTTTTCGACGTTGGCTCGGGCCCGGATTTCCAGGCCTCGGCGGGCAAGCTTTCCGAGGCGATGGACGCGATGGGCCTGACGGCGGACGAGGTCACGCATGTCCTCTTCACCCATGCCCATCCCGATCACCTCTGGGGCCTGCTCGACGATTTCGACGAGCCGGTCTTCCCCAACGCCGAATACATGATCGGCCAGGCGGAGTTCGACTACTGGACCGATCCCGACACCGTCTCGACCATCGGCGAGGCGCGCACGACCTTCGCCGTGGGCGCCGCGCGCCGGCTCGGGGCCATCGCCGACAGCGTCCGGCTTCTTGCCGACGGGGAGGAGCCGCTGGCGGGCATCGCGGCGCGGCTGACGCCGGGCCACACGCCGGGCCACCTCGCCTTCGAGATCGCGGGTCCGACCCCGGTCATGATCCTCGGTGACTGCATCGCCAACCATCACGTCGCCTTCGAGCGGCCGGACTGGCCGTCGGGCTCCGATCAGGACAGGGCGCTTGGCGCCGAGACGCGCGTCGCGCTGCTCGACCGGCTCGTCGCCGAGAACTTCGTCCTCACCGGCTTTCACCTTCCCGGCGGCGGCATCGGCCGGGCCGAGAGGGCCGGGGGCGGCTACCGTTTCGTGGAAGAGGTCTGACCCTGCCCGGCGCCGTCGGCGCCGCAAGCAGGTCAGGCAAACGCAACAAAGGAGTGTCTATCATGTTCAGACTGGGAAGTGCCGCTTTGCTGGCGGTCGGCCTTGGCGCGGGTGCCGCGCTGGCGCAGGACGCGACGACCTATCCCTTCGACGGCAGCTTCGACGACGCGACCTTCGCGGTCGAGAATGCGATCGTCGGCAAGGGCCTCGTCATCGACTATGTCAGCCATGTCGGCGAGATGCTGAACCGCACCGGCGCCGATGTCGGCAGCGACGTGAAGATCTTCGACGCGGCGGATGTGTTCCTCTTCTGCTCGGCGCAGCTCTCGCGGAAAGTGATGGAAGCCGACCCGATGAACATCGCGCACTGCCCCTACGGCATCTTCGTGACCGATCGCGACGGGGTCGTGGCCGTCGGCTACCGGCACCTGCCCGAGGGCGTGATGCAGGAGGTCCAGGCGCTTCTCGACGGGATCGCCCGCGAGGCGTCGGGCCAGTAACCGGCCTCTCCCGCAAGGTGGGTTTGAACCCACCTTGCGGGGAACGGGAGTGCCGGCTATTCCGCCGCGATCCCCTCCGACGCCGCTTCGACCCGCACGGCGGCGAACTTGAATTCCGGGATCTTGCCATAGGGATCGAGGGCCGGATTGGTCAGCACGTTCGCCGCCGCCTCGACGAAGGCGAAGGGGACGAAGACCATGTCCTCCGCCACCGCCCGGTCGGCCCGCGCCATCAGCGTGATCTCGCCCCGCCGTGTCGTCAGGCGGACCCGTCCGCCGGGCTCGACGCCAAGCTTGCGCAGCGTCGCGGGGTGCAGCGAGCAGTTCGCCTCCGGCTCCACCGCGTCGAGCACCTTCGAGCGCCGGGTCATCGAGCCGGTATGCCAGTGTTCAAGCTGGCGCCCGGTCGTGAGGATCATCGGGTAGTCGGCATCCGGCACCTCGTCCGGGGCGATGATCGAGGCCGGTGTGAAGCGGGCGCGCCCGCCGGCGCGCGGGAAACCGTCGCCGAAGACGATCGCCTGGCCCGGATCCTCGGGCGAGAGCGACGGATAGGTCACCGCCCCCTCATTCTCCAGCCGGTCCCAGGTGATATTGTCGAGCGACTGCATCCCCGCCTTCATCTCGGCGAAGACCTCGCGCGGATGGGTGTAGCTCCAGCCAAGGCCGAGCCGGTTGGCCAGCGCCTGGGTGATCGCCCAGTCCTCGCGCGCCTCGCCCGGCGGGGAGACGGCGGCGCGGCCGATCTGGACCTGCCGGTTGGTGTTCGTCACCGTGCCGTTCTTCTCGTAGAAGGCGGCGGCGGGCAGGATCACGTCGGCGTAGTTCGCCGTCTCGGTCAGGAAGATGTCCTGCACGACGAGGTGGTCGAGCATCGCCAGCGCCTCGCGCGCATGGGTCAGATCGGGATCCGACATCGCCGGGTTCTCGCCGAGGATGTACATCCCCTTGATCTGGCCGGCATGGACGGCGTCGAGGATCTCCGTGACCGTCAGGCCCGTTTCCTTCGCAAAGTCGCCTGAGCCCCAGATATTGGAGAAATGGCCGCGAATGCCGTCATCGGTGACGGTCTGGTAATCCGGCAGGAACATCGGGACAAGGCCCGCATCCGAGGCACCCTGCACGTTGTTCTGACCGCGCAAGGGATGGAGCCCGGTGCCCGGCCGCCCGACATGGCCGCACATCAGCGCAAGGCTGATAAGGCAGCGCGAATTGTCGGTGCCGTGGATATGCTGGCTGATGCCCATGCCCCAGAAGATCATCCCCGCCTTGGCGGTCGCGAATTCGCGGGCGACGGCGCGCAGCTCCTCGGCCGGAATGCCGCAGATCGCGGCCATCTTCTCGGGCGGGAAGTTCGCCAGATGCGCGCGCTCGGCCTCCCAGTTCTCGGTCCAGGCCTCGATATACTGGCGGTCGTAAAGCCCTTCCTCGACGATCACGTGCATGATCGCGTTCAGCATCGAAACGTCGGCGCCGGGGCGGAACTTCAGCATGTGGGTGGCGAAGCGGCGAAGGCCGACGCCGCGCGGATCCATCACGATCAGCTTGCCGCCGCGCTTGGTGAACTGCTTGAAATAGGTCGCGGCGACGGGATGGTTCTCGACCGGGTTGCAGCCGATGACGATGGCGACGTCGGCATTCTCGATCTCGTTGAAGGTCGCCGTGACGGCGCCGGAACCCACGTTTTCCAGAAGCGCGGCCACCGAGGAGGCATGGCAGAGCCGGGTGCAGTGGTCGACATTGTTGTGGCCAAAGCCCTGCCGGATCAGCTTCTGAAAGAGATAGGCCTCTTCGTTGGAGCATTTGGCCGAGCCGAAGCCGGCGATGGCCGTGCCGCCATGCGCGTCGGTCAGCCTCCTGATCCCGTTCGCGGCGGCGTCCAGCGCCTCGTCCCAGCTTGCCTCGCGGAAATGGGTCTGCCAGTTCGCCGGATCGACGTTCAGCCCCTTGGCCGGCGCATCGGCGCGCCGGATCAGGGGTTTCGTCAGCCGGTGCGGGTGGTGGATGTAGTCGAAGCCGAAGCGGCCCTTGACGCAGAGCCGGCCTTCGTTCGCGGGACCGTTTACGCCCTCGACATATTTGACCCTGCCGTCCTTGACCTTGAGCGAGACCTGGCAGCCCACCCCGCAGAACGGACAGACCGAGGTCGTCTCGCTATCGAAATCGGCGCGGTCGCCGACCTCATGCGCATCGACCACCGTCGCCGGCATCAGCGCGCCGGTCGGGCAGGCCTGCACGCATTCGCCGCAGGCGACGCAGGTCGATTGCCCCATCGGGTCGGCCATGTCGAAGACCGGGAAGGCGTCATGCCCCCGGCCCGCCATGCCGATCACGTCGTTGACCTGCACCTCGCGGCAGGCGCGGACGCAAAGCCCGCACTGGATGCAGGCATCCAGATTGACGCGCATCGCGACATGGCTGTCGTCGAGCAGCGGAATGCGGCCGCTTTCCAGCTTCGGGAAGCGGCTCTCGGATACCCCGTTCGCCTCCGCCATGTCCCAAAGATGCGAGGACTTGTCGTGCGCCTTGGCATGCGCCGGCTGGTCGGCCAGCAGAAGCTCCATCACCATCTCGCGCGACTTCCTGGCGCGCGGGGTGTCGGTCTTCACCACCATCCCCTTCGCCGGGTTGCGGCAGCAGGAGGCGGCGAGGACGCGCTCGCCCTCGACCTCGACCACGCAGGCGCGGCAATTGCCGTCGGGGCGGTAGCCTTTCTGGTCCTTGTGGCAAAGATGCGGGATCGTGGTGCCTTCGCGCCTGGCCACCTCCCAGATCGTCTCGCCGGGGGCCGCCGTGACGTCACGGCCGTCGAGGGTGAAGGTGATCGCGTCGGTCATGTCAGACCTCATCGGGGAAATGTTTCATCGTCAGGCGGATCGGATTCGGCGCGGCCTGCCCGAGCCCGCAGATCGAGGCGTCGGCCATGACCGAGCAGAGGTCCTCCAGAAGCCCCTGATCCCACTTCGGCGCCTGCATCAGCTTCACCGCCTTCTCGCAGCCGACCCGGCAGGGCGTGCACTGGCCGCAGCTTTCGCTCTCGAAGAAGCGCAGCATGTTGAGCGCGGCCTGCCTAGCGCTGTCCTTGTCCGACAGGACCACCACGGCGGCGGAGCCGATGAAGGTGCCGTGCGGCTGGAGCGTGTCGAAATCCAGGGGCACGTCGTTCATCGAGGCGGGCAGGAGGCCCGAGGACGGACCGCCCGGCTGGTAGGCCTTGAAGGCATGACCCTCGGCCATGCCGCCCGCGGCCACGATGACGTCGGTGATCGTCGATCCCGCAGGGAGCAGGTAGACGCCCGGCTTCGCCACCCGGCCCGAGACGGAGTAACTCCGCAGCCCCTTCCGCCCGTTCTTCTCGACCGAACTCAGGATCTCCGGCCCCTCGCGGCAGATCCGCGCGACCCAGTGCAGCGTCTCGACGTTGTGGACCAGCGTCGGGCGGTCGAAGATGCCGACGGCGGCGACGTAAGGTGGACGCTGGCGCGGGATGCCGCGCTTGCCCTCGATACTCTCGATCATCGCGCTTTCCTCGCCGCAGATATAGGCGCCGGCGCCCCGGCGGAGCTCGACAAAGCCCGGCGCGACGATGCCCGCCGCCTCCAAGGCCGCGATCTCGGCCCTGAGGATGTGCAGCACGGCGGGGTATTCGTCGCGCATGTAGATGAAGCAGCGCGTCGCTTCGACCGCCCAGGCAGCGATCAGCATGCCTTCGAGCATCAGATGCGGGCGGCGTTCAAGGTAGTGGCGGTCCTTGAAGGTGCCCGGCTCGCCCTCGTCGCCGTTCACCGCCAGGTAACGCGGGCCGGGGTTGGCCCGAACGAAGCCCCATTTGCGGCCCGAGGGGAAGCCCGCACCGCCAAGCCCGCGCAGCCCGGCGTTCAGCAGGTCTTCCTGCACCTCCTGCCAGTGGCCATCGCGGCGCAGCGAGGCGAGGGTCTGATAGCCGCCATCCCGGCGGCGATAGTCGTCCAGCGTCTCGTAGGCCGGGATTTCCGGGTGCAGGTCGCCCGATGCCACCGCCTTGTCGATCTTTTCCGGTGTCGCGTGGTCGATATGCCTGTGGCCGATCTCGACCACCGGCGCGGTGTCGCAGCGGCCCATGCAGGGCGCGCGCAGGACGCGGATCTTCTTCGGGTCCATGCCCTTTTCGAGGGCGGCGATGAGGGCTTCGGAGCCGGCGAGTTCGCACGACAGCGACTCACAGACCCGGATCGTCAGGTCTGGCGGCGGGGTCTCTCCCTCGCGGACCGGGTCGAAATGAGCGTAGAAGGTCGCGACCTCCCAGATCTCGGCCATGCCGGCGCCCAACTCCTCGGCCAGCGCGCGCAGATGCGGGGCCGAGAGGCAGCCGTAGCGGTCCTGGATCAGGTGCAGGTACTCGATCAGCAGATCGCGGCGGCGCGGCGCGTCGCCGAGAAGCGCCCTGACCTCGGCCCAGGCCGTATCGTCGAGTTGCCGGCCCTTCGGGGTCTTGCGACCCCGGCCCTTGCCCGATTTCCAGACGCCGCCCTTGTCGTCGAGTGCCATTGTCGCCGTCCTTCCGGTCCGTCACCTCAGAGGCCGCTTCTGACAAAGTCGGAAGCCCCGATCAATTCGGCAGTCCCGTCAGTTGATAGACGTGGCCTATCAGAAGCGGCATTATCCAGTGATGATTTCTGTCACACTCCGCGCGCGGGCGATGGACAGAATGCGGCGCTTTCTCTATCCCGGGCGCCATGAACTGGGATAACGAACTCGACGCGACCGGGCTTCTGTGCCCGCTGCCGGTGCTGAAGGCGCGCAAGCGGCTTGCCGGGATGGCGCCCGGCGCCGTGCTGCGGCTGATCGCGACCGATCCGGCGGCGGTGGTCGATGTCCCGCATTTCTGCGCCGAGGCCGGGCACGAGCTGATCGGGGCGAGCGAGGATGGCCCCGCCCGGATCTACCTGATCCGGCGACGGCCCTAGAAACCGAAACTTGCGAAGGGCAGGTACCTGACCGGCGTTCCCGGTGTGATCCCGGCCGCCGCGTCGGGAAGCTCCACCAGCCCGGTCGCCCAGCTCAGCCCGCTGATCCGGCCCGAGCCTTCCGAGGCGAAGACCTCCGCACGCCCCTCGCTGTCGAGCCGCGCGCGCAGGTATTCCCGGCGCCCGGCCTTCTTGCGCTTGGCAAAGGCCGCCGGGACGCTGAAACCCTCCGGCTCCGTCCAGCCGCTGCCCGCCATCAGCGACAGCGCCGGCCGCGCGAATACCAGCGCGCAGACCAGCGCCGCAACCGGATTGCCCGGCAGGCCGAAGACCGGCACGCCCCGCCAGAGGGCGAGCGCGAGCGGCCGCCCCGGCTTCATCGCGATGCGCCAGCTCGAGAGCGTGCCGCGCGCCCGCAGAAGCGCCGAGACATGATCCTCGTCCCCCGCCGAGGCGCCGCCGGAGGTGAGGATCACATCGGCCGCCGCCGCCCCCCGGTCGAGTGTCGCTGCGATCGCCGCCGGATCGTCGCGGACATGGCCGAGATCGACCGGCAGGCAGCCCCAGCGTTCGGCCAGCGAAAGAAGCATCGGCCGGTTGGCGTCGAAGATCTGGTGCGGCGCGGCGGCGGCGCCCGGATCGTCCACGATCTCGTCGCCGGTGGACAGGACCCCGACGCGGAGCGGCCGGTGGACCTCCACCCCGGCGATCCCGAGGGCCGCGAGAAGCGCGAGGTCTGGCGGGCGGAGCCGCTGGCCGGCCGTGAGCGCCACGGCGCCCTCCGCCACATCCTCGCCGGCCCGGCGGGTATTGGCGCGCGGTTTCACCGGCCCGTCGAAGGCCACGGTGGCGCCGTCGGTGGCACAGTCTTCCTCCAGCACGACGGTATCGACGCCCTCGGGCAGGATCGCGCCGGTGAGGATGCGGATAGCCTGGCCCCGCGGCACCGCGCCGGAGAACGGCTGCCCCGCCGCCGCCCGGCCCGAGACGAGCGGCAGGCGCTGCACCCCCGTGCCCGTTGCCGCGTGGGCGAAGCCGTAGCCGTCCACCGCCGAGTTGGCGCGGGGCGGGTTCGACCGCCGGGCCACCGCATCCGCCGCGAGGATGCGGCCGAGCGCGTCGCGGCCCGCAAGCCGCTCGGTCCCGGCGATCGGCAGAAGTGCCGCGCGGAGCCGCGCCAGCGCGTCGTCCACCGGCACCCAGGCGACGCCCTGCGGCATGGCGAAGCAATCGTCGCGAAGGCGGGGCGGGGTGAGGGGATCGGTCATGCCGCCTCGCTTTCTGACTTGCCCGTGCGGAGGCCGAAGATCCAGCCTTCCTCGCGGCAGGCCGCATCCGGAACCTCCGCGAGCGCTGCCGCGAGGTCGCCCCGCGCCTGCATCGCGGCGATGCGGGCCGCGAGTGTCCGCACCTGCACCTCGTCCTTGATGTCGCCCGGTCCCGTTTCCCCGCGCACATCCTCCGCATGGAGCGTCGGCCACACCTCGACCAGCGCAATCGGCGCGTCGAGCGGCTGGAACGGCCAGACGGCGATCTTGCCGGGGAAGCGGGCGCGAAGCCGCGACAGCGCCGCCATTCCGGTCATCACCTGCGACCCGACCGCCCCGGCGCCGCCCATCTGCCAGCAGGAGAACGCGCCCTTGGCCTGCCCTTCGCAAAGCCTGAACTCGGCCATGCCGTGACCCTGCCGGTCGCGCCCCTTGCGCGGCAGGCCGGGAATGTCCACCGCGAGGCCATTGAACCAGAAAGGACCGATACCGGGGAAAAGCGCGTTCAGCCGGCCCGCGAGGTGGAACCGGTTGTTGCCCTTCGGCGCGTCTTCGAGATGCGCCGCGAACCAGATCCAAAGTGCCAGCGGATCGGGTGATCCGGCCACCCGCGCGGCAAAGCCGTCGGGATAGCCGAAGGGGAAGTCGAAGCCCGCGAAGACCCGGCGCCCCTCGGCAAGCTCGGCGGCGAACAGGCCGGACAGCCAGTCCTCGGCAACACCCCGGTTGCGGTGATAGACCGAGACCTCCGCCCGGCCGTCGCGGATCACCGCCGACCAGATCGCATCCTTCTTCGGCCGAGGCCCCCGGTCGTTGCCGCCCGACCAGTCGGTAATGACGATGGTATCGAACGCGCTCACAGCCCCACCTCGCCGAGGATGAAGGCGGCGATGGCCCCGGTATCGTCGAGATCGAGGACCGGCAGCCCAAGGCCGGGATGCGCGCTATCGGACGCGACCGCCCGGACGCTCGGGTTGTCGGGCGCCAGAAGCGGCCGGCCGGTCACTGCCCGGTGCGCCTCGATCTTCGGATGGCTCTCGCGCTTGTAGCCCTCTACCAGCACCAGATCGACCGGCGAGAGCTTCGCCAGAAGCTCCGCCAGCGGCGGCTCCGCCCCGCCCCTCAACTCGTGCATCAGCGCCCAGCGAACCGGCGAGGCGACGATCACCTCGCGCGCGCCGGCTTCGCGGTGGCGATAGCTGTCGCGGCCGGGATGGTCGATCTCGGTCGCATGATGGGCGTGCTTCACGGTGGAGACGCTGAGGCCGCGCCCGGCGATCTCGGCCACCAGCCGCTCCACCAGGTGGGTCTTGCCGGAATTCTTCCAGCCGGTGACGCCGTAGACCCTCATCGGGCAAGCCTCTCGGCTTCGGCGATGTCCTCGGGTGTGTTGATGTTGAAGAAGGGATCGAAGGGGGCGGAGGGGAACTCCGCGATCCCGGCGCCGTGGCGCTCGGTCCAGAGGACGATCTTCCGCAGCCCGCCTTGCAGCGCCGCGCTGAGGTCGCCGCGCAAGCTGACCGGCCAGAGGCCGAAGGTCGGGTGCTGCCAGAGCTTGCCCTCCGCGTCCCGGCTGGCGGCGAGGGCGAGGCCCGACGGCCCGGCGGCATCGCGAAGCCGCGCCACGAGGTCGCGCGGGAAGAAGGGCGTGTCGGCGGCGACGCTGACGATGGCCCCGGCGCCGAACCCCGCGGCCCAGTCGAGCCCGGCGAGGACGCCGGCGAGGGGGCCGGGAAAGTCGGGCAGGCTGTCGGGCAGGACCGGCAGGCCGAACTCCGCGAACCGCGACGGATCGCCGTTGGCGTTGATCGCGAGCGGCCCGCACTGGTCGGCGAGCCGGGCGATCACATGGTCGATCAGCCGCCGCCCCGCCACGCGGCGAAACCCCTTGTCGCCGCCCCCCATCCGCGTCGCGCGGCCACCGGCGAGGATGATGCCGGGAATGTCAGTGGGCATCGGGGTTATCCCGAAATGCGCGTTCCCGCTCGGGGTCGAGCCATTTCTGCAGCACCGTTACCGCATTCTCCTCGTAGCCGAGCACGTCGTAGAAGCCGAGAACCGGCGCGTTCGAGCGGCGGACGAGAAGCTGCAGCTTCGCGTGGCCATGCCGCCGCGCCCAGTCCTCGGCCGCCGCCATCGCCCGGCGGCCCCAGCCCTGCCCGCGCAGATCGGGATCGGAGCAGAGGAAATAGACCCAGGCGCGGTGGCCGCCATCCTCGACCGCAACGGTCGCGGCGAGCCTGCCGTCGGCCCAGGCGACCAGAAGCGCCGATTTCGGATTGGCGCGGATCGCGGCGATATCCACCGCGGGCGGGTTCCACGGCCGGGTCATGCCGGCGCGCTCCCAAAGTGCGACAACGGCGCCGATCTCCTCGTCGCGGACCGGGCGGAAGGTCTCAGTCATCCCCGGCCCCCTTCCGGCGATGCTTGCGATCCTCGTCCTCGCCCGTCAGCGCCGCGTCACGGATCAGCCGCTCCTCGCCCGCAAGGCAGACGAAGCGCTGCCCCCGCATCCGGCCGATCAGCGTCAGGCCGACCTGCCGCGCGATCTCCACCCCCCAGGCGGTGAAGCCCGAGCGCGAGGCCAGAACCGGAATGCCCATCAGCGCGGTCTTGATCACCATTTCCGAGGTCAGCCGCCCGGTCGTGTAGAGGATCTTGTCGGCTGCACTCACGCCTTCGCGGAACATGTAGCCGGCGATCTTGTCGACCGCGTTGTGGCGCCCGACATCCTCCATGTAGACGAGCGGCCGTTCGCGCTGGCAAAGCACGGTGCCGTGGATCGCCCCCGCTTCAAGGTAAAGCGATGGCGTCGTGTTGATCTCGCGCGCCAGCGCATAGAGCCAGCTTGTGCGAACCTCGGCGGCGGGGAGCGTCAGGCCCTCCAGCCCCTCCATCATGTCGCCGAAGACCGTGCCGACGGCGCATCCGCTGGTCCGGGTCTTCTTCTTCACCTTCTCCTCGTAGGAGGTCTGGCGCTCGGTCCGGACGACGACCGTCTCGATCTCCTCGTCGTAATCGACGCCCGTCACCACGTCGTCGGCGCGCAGCATCCCCTGATTGCGCAGGAAGCCCAAGGCGAGATAGTCGGGGTAATCGCCGATCGTCATCGCGGTCACGATCTCCTGCGCGTTGAGGTAGATCGTCAGCGGCCGCTCCTCGACCACCGAGATCCCGGTCGCGGCGCCGGTCTGGTCGGTGCCGGTGACGCGCCGCGTCAGCCTCGGGTCGGCGGGGTCGGGAAGGATCGGCAGGACAGGGGGCATCGGGCGGCTTTCCGTTTCGCCCGGCATCTTGTATTCCGGGCGGGGGAGTTTCAAGGGGAAGCCATGCTCGGCTACGTCATCTCGGAGGAACGCGGCGCCGCGGATCGCTGCCTCGCCGAGGTCGTGCGCCGGCTCCTTGCCGAGGGCGTCGCGGTCGCGGGCGCCGTGCAGATCAATTCCGACCGCGGCCCGGCGCAGGCCTGCGACATGGACCTCCACGTGATCGGGCCGGGGCGGATCATCCGGATCAGCCAGAATCTCGGGACACTGTCTAAGGGTTGCCGGCTCGACCCGGCGGGGCTCGAACAGGCGGTGGGGCTGGTCGAGGCGACGCTCGACGCCGCGCCGCTTCCCCGGCTCCTCATCGTCAACAAGTTCGGCAAGCAGGAGATCGACGGCCGCGGCTTCCGGCCGGTGATCGGCCGGGCGCTGGCCGAGGGGGTCGCGGTCCTGACCGCCGTCAATACCGCGAGCCTGCCCGGCTTCCGTGCCTTCGCCGGGGGCATGGAGGAGGAAGTGGCGCGCGAGACCGGGGCAATCCTCGACTGGTGCCGCCGCGCCGCCGGCTGATGCCGCCCCGGCGGTCGTGGTTCCGTCAAAGGTCTGGACAAATTGTCCGCGCGCATGGCCATTTTGTCCATTCCCTCGCCCGAGGCCAGCCCCTAAGGATTGGCGCAACCGAGGCGACAGAGTCAGCAATGAACGATATCTTTCAAGGCCTTTCCCAGGCGATGCGCCTCGTCCTGGCGTTCGATCCCGGCCTTGTGGAGATCACGCTCCGCTCGCTCCACGTGACAGTGACGGCGACGCTCATCGCCTCGGCCATCGGCCTGCCGCTCGGCGCCTGGATCGCGGTCAACCGCTTCCGGCTCCGCCGCTACGCGATCGCGGTTCTGAACGCGCTGATGGGCCTGCCCCCGGTCGTGGTCGGGCTTTTCGTCTACGTGATCCTGTCGCGGGCCGGCCCCTTGGGTGTGCTCGGGCTGCTCTTCACCCCCACCGCGATGATCATCGCGCAGGTGATCATCATCACCCCGATCATCGCCTCGATCTCGCATCAGGCGATCCGGGAATTGTGGGCCGACTACCATGACCTCCTGATCTCGCTCCACGCCAGCCGGTCGCAGCGGATCGGCACCCTCATCTGGGACGGGCGGCGGGCGCTGATGACCGCCGCGCTCGCCGGCTTCGGCCGCGCCATCGGCGAGGTCGGTGCGATCATGATCGTCGGCGGCAATATCGACCACGCGACGCGGGTCCTGACCACCGCCATCGCGCTCGAGACCGGCAAGGGCGACTTCGCGCTGGCATTGGCGCTCGGCTTCGTCCTCATCGCGCTCGCCATCGCGGTCAACCTCGCGCTGCATATCCTGTCGGGCACCGAAAGGGGCAGCCGATGGTAAGCCCGATCCTGCCCCTGACCCTCGACGCGGTGGAACTGCGGCGCGGCGGCAAGCGCATCCTCGGCCCGGTCTCGCTGACCCTCGACGGCGAGGGGATCACCATCGTCCTCGGGCCCAATGGCAGCGGCAAGACCTCGCTCCTTCGCGCGATGCACGGGCTGGAATGGATCAACCGCGGCCATGCGACATGGAACGGAGAAGCCGACAGCGTCCGCGCCCGCCAGGCTTTCGTCTTCCAGACCCCGGTCCTGATGCGCCGCTCGGTCCTCGACTGCATCGCCTATCCTCTGCGGCTCGACGGCATCGACCGGCGCCGCGCGCGCGACCGTGCGGCAGAGCTTGCCGTCTCGGTCGGCCTCAACGCCACGCTCGACGCGCCGGCCCAGGTCCTCTCGGGCGGCGAGCGGCAGAAGATGGCGCTTGCCCGCGCGCTGATCCGTGCGCCCGAAGTGCTCTTCCTCGACGAGCCCTGCGCCAATCTCGACATGGCCTCGACGGCCGAGATCGAGACGATCCTGGCCCGCACGCGCGACGCCGGCACAAGGATCGTCATGTCCACCCACAATATCGGCCAGGCTCGCCGCCTCGCCGACGACGTCATCTTCCTCCACGACGGCCGGATCATCGAATCCGCCCGCCGCGACGCGTTCTTTGCCGGGCCCGGAACGCTGGAGGCCAGGGCCCATATCAACGGAGACCTCATCCCATGACATTGAAAACCCTGCTTGCCACTGTCTCGGCCATCTGGCTGGCCACCACGGCCGGCGCCGAGGAGATGAAGATGGCCGTGACCACCTCCTTCGCGAATTCCGGTCTGGCCGAGATCCTCCTGCCGCAGATCGAGAAGGACACCGGGATCACGGTAGAACTTCTCGTCGTCGGCACCGGCCAGGCGCTGAAACTCGGCGCCGCCGGCGATGTCGACGCGGTCCTCGTCCATGCCCGCGCGGCGGAGGAAAAATTCATCGCCGACGGCAACGCCACCCACCGGCGCGAGATCATGTACAACGACTTCATCGTCGTCGGCCCCTCGGGCGACCCGGCGGGCGCCAAGGCCGCGACCAAGGCGACCGAAGCCTTCGCGTCGATCGCCGAGGCGAAGGCGCCCTTCGTCAGCCGCGGCGACGACAGCGGCACCCACAAGGCGGAACTCGCCATCTGGGACGCGGCCGGGGTCAACCCCGAAGGCGACTGGTACAAGGCCGTGGGCCAGGGCATGGGGGCGGCGCTCAACACCGCGGCCGGGATGAACGCCTATATCTTCGCCGACCGGGCGAGCTGGCTGAACTTCGGCAACAAGGGCGACCTCGCGCTCCTTTTCGAAGGCGACCCCGCGCTTTTCAACCAGTATGCCTATCTGCCGGTGAACCCGGAAAAGCATCCGCATGTGAAGGCTGACGCCGCAAAGGCGCTCGAGGTCTGGCTGACGAGCGACACGGCGAAGGGCCTGATCGAGGGCTACACGATCGCCGGCCAGCAGCTCTTCACCTTCAACGCCCAGCCGATGTAGCGCCGCGAGCCGCCGGCGTCAGTCGTCAAGGCTGACGCCGAGCCCGACCTTCACCCGGTCCATCACGATCGAGGTCTTGAACTTTCTGACCTCCGGCGTGCCGAAGAAATTCTCCTCGGTGAAGATCTGGTATTCCTGAATATCGCGCACCACGAGGATCACGGTGAAATCCGCCTCGCCGGTGGTGTAGTAGCATTGCTGCACCAGCGGCGAGGCGCGCATCCGCCGCTTGAAACTGTCGAGCACGCCGAGGTTCTCCCGCTCCATCGTCACCTCGACGATGATCGTCATCGCCCGCCCCGCGGCACCCGGCGAGACGCCGCCGCTCCACCGGCCCGACGCGCTGGCCGGGGTGCTC
>WOYI011235589.1_pt2 | contig 69508 bp, 81 predicted proteins | sample 6423411 | NCBI WGS metagenome assembly WOYI01 (sample SAMN13441803, study PRJNA592873) | oil field metagenome | biome: oil field; feature: oil-well bore; material: oil-contaminated soil; isolation source: oil-contaminated soil from oil-well borehole | place: Germany: Wietze | collected 2016-10-18 ...
AGAGGCGCATGGCGGACGATGCGAATGGCCCGGGCGGTTGCCCGGGCCATCGTGTTCGTGTGGAGCCGGCGGAGGGAATCGAACCCGCAACCTATCGCTTACAAGGCGATTGCTCTGCCTTTGAGCTACGCCGGCGGCGCGCACCATTGTAGCGGGACGGCTGCAGGGTGCACCAGCGGCTAGCAGGCGTGAACGAGCTCGATCTGGAACTCGATCTTGCGCTTGATGCGCTGAAGTGCATTGTCGACCGACTTCACGCCGCGATCCAGCGACTCGGCCACCTCCTGGTACGACTTGCCGTCGACGTACAGGCGCAGCACCTCGGTCTCAAAGGGCGAGAGTACCTGCAGGAAGCCTTCGCGGATGCTCACGGTCTCCCATGCGGAGATGACGATCTCGGCAGGGTCGCACACCTCGCGTGCTGCGAGGATGTCGGCGAGCACCCTATCTCCTTCGTCCTCGACACTGGCCGAGCGGCTGAGAGAGACATAGCTGTTGAGCGGCGAGTGCTTCTGCCGGGTGGCCGACTTGATCGCGGTGATGAGTTGGCGCGTGATGCACAACTCGGCGAACGACCGGAAGCTGGCCTGGCGGGAAGGATCATAGTCACGAATGGCCTTGTACAGGCCGATCATGCCTTCCTGGATGACATCGTCGCGGTCTGCGCCAGCGAGGAAGTAGGAACGCGCCTTGCAGCGCACGAACCCCCGGTACCGCGATACGAGCAATGAGCTTGCAGCCTCGTCCCCCCGTTGGGCTGCGACGATGAGCGTGAGTTCGTCGCAGCGGTCGAGTCTACGTCGTGAGTCCCCAAGTGTCCTTTGCAATTCTCCGTTCCCTCCCACGAAGCCCCCCGGTCTCGAGGGGGAGGAATGATTGGCCCCGATGGGCCGCTTGTGAATCGCAGTACTTGTGAAGCACTAACAACGATAACATCGGAAGAGAACGTGTCAACGAGGTCCGGCAAGTCTGAACAAGCCTGACCTCCGGCGATGAGTTTTCTTAAGGCCGCTGAAGCTGCTGCGGAGGGCCGCCCCCGCGCGCCCACCGCGAGAGCACGACGGCAACGTCTTCGTCGATGCGGCGCGCGACCGGGACGCGACGGGTTCCGGAATCAGAGAGCCGCGTGCCGGCGTCCCGGGTGTCCACAAGGTCCGCGACGAAGCGCTCGGAGGAGAGCACCGAGACCGTGCCGGAACCGACGGTATCACGTGTCGCGGCGTCGGACGTCACCACGACCGCAGACTCGCCCCGCTCACGGTAGCGCTGCGCCAGCGCCTCGATAACGGTGTCCGCCGACGTGCCTGCCGCCGAGAAGATCACGGTCAGCGCGCCCAGGTGATGCGGTGAACCGTCCGAGAAGGGGTTGCCCGCGCCGTCGAAGACGACCACCGTCCTCTGCCCGCCCTCGGCAAAGACACTGAGGTCCGCGACGAGGTGCGCACGCGCCACATCGAGGTCGCGCCGCGCCTCGCGGCTGTGGACCGGATGGGCGTGGAGGACGTTGTAGCCGTCGACGATGTAGTGATCGCGGCTCACGTGCCCTGTCTCACCCACTCGAACGCCAGGACGCTCGTCGCCTGCGCGACATTGAGCGAGGACACCTTCCCTGCAACGGGGATGCTCACCAGGAAGTCGCACCGATCACGCGTGAGCCGCGCAAGGCCGTTGCCCTCGGCACCGAGTACGAGGACGAGCCGCCCGTTCAACGGTGAATGCCAGAGGTCCCGCTCTCCCCGCTCGTCGGCGCCCGCCACCCAGTAGCCGGCGTCCTTCAAATCGCCAAGCGCGCACGCGACGTTGCCCACCTGCACCACGGGCAGGTGAGCCGTGGCGCCCGCTGAGGCCTTGTGAGCCACGGGTCCGATCGATGCGGCCCGGTCCTTCGGGATGACGACCGCGTCGCCCCCCGCCACTTCGACCGAGCGTATGACCGCGCCCAGGTTCCCGGGATCGGTCACGTGGTCGAGCACCACCACGAGCGACCGGTCTCGCCCCGCTACGGTGCGCAGCACGTCGGCGAGCTCCGCATAGCGGAACGGGGCCGCGACCGCCACGACGCCCTGGTGGGCGCCGCGGGCGCTCTGGCGATCGAGCTTCTCGCGCGCCGCCGATCTCACGGGGACTTCTGCCGCGCCGGCGAGCCGCCGGATCTCCTCGATGCCCGGATCGTTCCGCACGCCATCGGCGATCGTCACGCTTTCGAGCCGCATGCCCGATCGAAGCGCTTCGAGAACGGCGTTGCGACCCTCGATGAAGTCGCTCATCACCGCACTACCCGCGGCCGTGAAAGACGACGCGTGCGCCGGAGGCGGTGTCCTCGATGGTGAAGCCGAGGCGGGCTAGCCCATCCCGGACCGCATCGGCCGCGGCCCAGTTGCGCTCCGTGCGGGCAACCGCACGCGCCGCGAGCAGCGCATCCACCGCCGCCCGGGCGTCGCCGCCATCGTAACCGGCCAGGTCGCGAGCCATCGGCAAGACATCCGCCGGATACTCGGCACCCCGCGCGGAGGTCGTGATCGACACCCCGAGCACACCGAGGAGCTCGGTGAGCGTCGCCGCCGCCTCATCGAGGCGCGACGCGTACCGCGCGTTGTCGCCGATGCCATGCTGCTCGAGGAACGTGTTGAGCACGCGCACGAGGTCGAAGAGCGCGGCGAGCGCACCCGCGGTGTTGAAGTCGTCGTCCATCGACGCGGCGAACGCCTGCCGGGTGGCACCGGGGATCTCCTCGAGCGCCGCGATCGCCGACGGCGTCGCCTCGCTGAGCGTTCCCGTCGCCCTGTTGCGCTTTGCCCACTCCAGGTTGCGCAGCGGCGTGACGAGCCGCTCGTACGAGCGCGACGCCTCCTCGAGACGATCGGGTGAGAAATCGAGCGGGCTGCGGTAGTGCGTCTGCAGCATCAGCACGCGCACGACCGGCGCAGGGTACTGCGCCAGCACATCCTTCAGCAGCATGAAGTTGCCGAGCGACTTGCTCATCTTCTCGGCATTCACCTGCAACAGACCACCGTGGAGCCAGTACCGAACGAACGGCCGGCCCGTCGCGGCCTCGGACTGCGCGATCTCATTCTCATGGTGCGGGAAGATGAGGTCGCTCGCCCCGCCGTGGATGTCGAACGTCACGCCGAGCTCCTGTTCCGACATGACCGAGCACTCGAGGTGCCAGCCGGGCCGGCCCTCGCCCCACGGACTGGACCAGTGGGGCTCGCCGGGCTTGGCGGACTTCCACAGCGCGAAGTCGAGCGGGTCCTGCTTACGCTCGTCAACATCCACACGCGCGCCCGACTCGAGATCGTCGATGTTCCGGCCGGAGAGCTTGCCGTAGCCGGGAAAGCTGCGGACCGCGAAGTAGACGTCGCCGTCTACGACGTAGGCGTGACCGCGCTCGATCAGCCGCTCGGTCATCGCGATCATTCCGGGGATGGTCTCGGTCGCCTTCGGGGAGGCCGTGGGGCGCTCGATGCCGAGCGCGTCCATCGCCGCGCGGAACGCCAGTGTGTAGTCGGAGGCGACTTCGGCGGGTTCGCGGCCCTCCTCGGCGGCGCGCGCGATGATCTTGTCGTCGACATCGGTCACGTTCTGAACGAAGCGTACGTTGTAGCCCGCGTAGGTGAGGTACCGGCGGATGACGTCGAAGGTGAGGAACGTCCGAGCGTTGCCGATGTGGATGTGGTTGTAGACGGTCGGCCCGCACACGTACATCGCCACCGCGCCGGGATCGCGAGGGACGAACTCCTCCTTGCTGCGGCTGAGCGTGTTATAGACCCGGATCGTCATCGTCGTCCTCTCGTGTTGCGGGTACCTCGCCGAAGACAGGTCCGCCCGTCTCGGCGCTCACGTCCTCGTCGCGCGCCAGGCGCGACTCAAGCCGGTCGATGCGTCGGGCCATGGAACGGTACATCTCGACCACGGGGTCGGGCAGGTCCTCGTGGTGCAGGTCGACCGCATCGACCCGCTGGCCCTCCCTGACGACGACGCGACCGGGGATGCCCACGACGGTGCAGCTGGCCGGCACGTCGGCGATCACGACGGCGCCCGCACCTACACGTGAACCGTGACCGATGGTGATGTTGCCCAGCACGGTCGCCCCGACGCCAACGACAGCGAAGTCCTCGATCGTCGGATGCCGCTTACCATGCTCCTTGCCGGTGCCGCCCAGAGTCACTCCCTGGTAGAGCGTCACATCGTTGCCGATGACGGTCGTCTCACCGATGACCACGCCCATACCGTGGTCGATGAAGAAGCGCTCGCCGATCGCCGCTCCCGGGTGGATCTCGATACCCGTGCGCCTGCGCACGCGCTGACTGATATACCTCGCGAGCCACGTACGTCCCGAGCGGTGCAGCCTGTGCGTCACGCGATGCCACCAGACCGCCCAGAGACCGGGGTAGTTCGTGAGTGCCGACCACGTGGAGGGGCACGCCGGGTCGCGCTCCTTGACGGCAGCTATGTCCGCTGTGATCCGCGAGATCATCGGCGCACGACCCCCTTTCATGCTGTCCGGGCGACGAATCGCACTACTATCACGTCACGCTCGAAGACGTGTCAACACGGGCGTCTAGACGCGCTCCAACAAGACGACCGCCTGAGCGCCGACACCCTCGGCCCTGCCCTCGAAGCCGAGGCCCTCGGTGGTCGTAGCCTTCACGCCTATGCGCGACGCGTCCACACCGAGCGCGGCGGCGATGCGATCACGCATCTCGTCACGGTACGGTGCGACGCGCGGCTGCTCGAGCACCAGCACCGTGTCGGCATCGGCCAGCCGCCAGCCGCGCTCTTCGGCCAGGGCGGCGACACGCGAGAGCAGGTCGATCGACGAGACGCCGGCATACGCCGGATCGGTGTCGGGGAAGAGCCTGCCGATATCCCCCTCGCGAAGCGCTCCAAGGATCGCGTCCATCAGCGCGTGGACGAGTACGTCGGCGTCCGAATGACCGAGCAGGCCTCGATCATGCGGGATCTCGACGCCCCCGAGAACGAGCGCACGGCCGTCCGCGAAAGCATGCACGTCGTAGCCGATGCCGACTCTGAGGTCACTCATCGCCCGCTCCTTCCACTCTCGTCCGCAGTAGGCGTTCGACGATGAGCATGTCTTCCGGGACGGTGACCTTGATGTTGTCACGTGGCCCCGCCAGCATCCGCACCGAGCCGCCGGCGCGCTCGATCAGCGACGCGTCGTCGGTGGCCGCGAATCCCTCGGCCTCGGCCCTCGCGTACGCGCGGCGCAGAACCGGCGCACGGAACACCTGCGGTGTCTGGGCTGCCCATACCGTGGTGCGGTCGAGGGTACCTGCGACCCGGTCCCGCGCGCCGACGAGCTTCAGCGTGTCATACGAGGGGTGGCCGACGACGACTCCATCGAGTGCTGCGTCCGCATCCAGCGCGTCGATCGCCTCGGCGATGAGTGCGGGAGTCACGAGAGGACGAGCACCGTCGTGCACGGCGATGACGTCCGCGTCGGCGGGAACAGCCGCGAGCCCGCGTGCCACCGACTCCTGCCGCGATCCGCCGCCGCCGATCACGCCGACGATCTTGGCGGAACCGAGGGGCGCAACAGTGGCAGCACGATACTCCTCTACGCGCTCCGGGTGAGTCACCACAACGATCGCATCGATCGCCGCACATGCGACGAACGCCGAGACGGTGTGGTACAGCACAGGCCGACCCGCCACCGCGGCGAGCTGCTTGCCTCCGTCGAGACCGGTGCGTTCTCCGCTTCCACCCGCGACGATGATCGCGGCGTTCATGGAAGCTCCTTGAGTCGTGCGAACACCATCCTGCCGGCACTCGTCTGGAGGACCGAGGTCACTTCGACATCGATGTCCGTGCCGACCGAGCGCGCGCCGTCAGCCACGACGACCATGGTGCCGTCGCCGAGGTAGCCGACCCCCTGCCCGGCCTCCTTGCCCTCCTTGGTGAGCGCGATGTGCAACGCATCGCCGGGAAGCAGCACAGGGCGCAACGCCTCGGCCGCTTCGTTCACGTTCAGCACCGCCGCGCCCTCGACGCGCGCCACCTTGGTGAGGTTGTAGTCGACGGTGACGAGCGTGCCGCCGCTGGAGAGCGCGAGCCTCACGAGTTTCGCGTCCACAGTGGGGATCTCGGAGAAGTCGCTCTCCATGACGAGCACGCCGTGCTCCCCCGCTGCCATCGTGGTGAGCAGATCGAGCCCACGCCGACCCCTGGCACGACGGGCATCATCAGCCGAGTCCGCGAGCGTCTGCAGCTCGACGAGCACGAATCGCGGCACACGCAACGGACCTTCGAGCAGGCCCGATTTCGCGAGCTCCGCAAACCGCCCATCGATGATGGCGCTTGTGTCGAGCAGCTTGGGAGGGCGGCTGTCCACCGGTGCCGACGAGCCAAACGACCATGCGAGCGCCTCATCGCGACCCGGCAACATGAAGAGGCTCACGCCGACATAGGCGCAGAACACGTAGAGCAGCGCAGTGACGAGAAAGCCAAGCCACCTCGGGTTCTCGAGGTACTTGAGGAGCGAAGACGAGATGAGGAAGGCCACGAGCAGCCCGACCAGCAGGCCGACCGCGCCCAGCATGAGCGTAGGTGTGTGGACTTCGGCGAGTCGTGAGTGGATCCGGCGGTAGGCCGCTTCTAGTTCCCGGCCGAATATGCCGCCCAGTACGTACCCTATCGAGGCTCCCAGTATGATGATGATGAAGATGACGTAGCCTTCTGAGAACCCCGTCTGAGCCGTCCAGTCGATCTGCTGTGAGACCGCGAACCCGCCGAGTGCGCCCACCGTGATCAGGAATACACGAGCGAGCTGTACGAACATGATCTCGACGCCCGAACGTCAGATGCCGCTTCTGACGAGCGCCTTCACCTCCTCCGGTGCCGGGCCGGGTGACCGGCGGGCCGACGATACCTACGATGGTATGAATGAGGCGATCGTAGCACAGGCGCGCGTCGGCGCCCTACAGCACGGCCCGCTCGCGCATGCGGCGCAGACCGTCACTGATGGCCCTTGCGCGTCGCGCCCCCACACCGTCGACATCATCGAGTTGCTGCTCGGTCGCGGCGAGTATGGCTTTGAGTGAGCCGAAGCGGTCGACGAGCCGGTTGATCACGGTAGCGGGCAGGAGCGGCACGCGATGGAGCAACCGGTAGCCCTTGGGCCGTACGTGCTGTTCGTCGATGTCGGCCGTGGGGGCATAGCCCAGGGCCACCGCGAGTGCACCGGGGTCGAGGAGTTGCTCAGGGGTGAGGGCCGCGATGCGGGCGAGGGCCGCGACAGCCTTGCGCGGTCCCGAGTCGGGCATGTAGTCGCGGACCAACATGAGGAAGTCGTCTTCTGCGCCCGCCGTGAGCTCATCGGCCTGCATGCGCACGAGACGCCCCTCGGTGCCGAGCTCGATTATGTATCGGCTGAGCTCGCGACCCACACGTCTCAGCATCTCGAAACGGTGCAGCACCACGGCGACGTCCCCGAATGTGGCGAGGTCCTCGAACTCGAGTTCGGTGAGATGCGTCGACACCTCGGTGAGGCGGGTGCGGTAACGCTCGAGGGTCTGCACCGCCTGACTTGCTTTGGCGAGCACGACATCGATGTCGGCGAGCGAGATGCGCTCCCCGTTGCGATAAAGGGTGACGACCTCGCGACGCTGAGACACCGACACGACCAACGCCTGTGTCTGGCGACTCACGCGCTCGGCGGTGCGGTGGCGCATGCCGGTCTCGGTGGTCGGCAGCGAAGGGTCGGGCATGAGGTGGACGTTCGCCCTGCGGATGCGGGTTGCTTCGGCGTCGAGCAGGATGGCGCCGTCCATCTTCGCCAGTTCGAAGAGGCGCTGATGGGTGAAGGACGCGTCGATGACGAAGCCGCCGTTACTGAGGGAGTCCACACCGGTCTCGTCGCCGATCGCGATCAGCGCGCCGGTCTTTCCGGCGATGACGTTGTCCAGCGCCTGCCTGAGTGGCGTGCCCGGTGCGACGAACTGCAGCGCCGAGTGCATCTCCTCTTCGCGCATCGTGCCCTCCTCACCTCTGACAGACGCTGACTCTACCTGGATTCTGCCACGACCGCCGCCGCGCCACCACATTCGCTACCCGAGTGCCACCTTGAGGGCATCGGCCACCGTGCGAACGCCGATCATATCCAGTGCGCTGGCACCTTTGGACTGGGGGCCGAATGCACGCCCGAACCCCATCCGTGAGGACTCACGTAGCCGGGCGGCCGCATGCGGCACTCCGCGGACGTCGCCGGTGAGCCCGATCTCGCCGAAGGCCACAGCGTCGGCGGGCACGGCACGGTCCGTGCGCGATGACGCCAGCGCGAGCGCAAGCGGCAGATCGACGGCAGGCTCAGTCACCCGCACCCCTGCCGCAACGGAGACGTAGACATCGTACGAGCCGAGTCCGACATCGGCCCGCCGCTCGAGGATCGCCAGGACTTGCAGCAATCGTGCGGTCTCGATACCCACGGAGAGGCGGCGTGGAACCTGCAGGTACGTCGGCGTAACGAGCGCCTGCACTTCGACGAGTAGGGGCCTGCTACCCTCCATCGTCGCCATCACCACCGAGCCGGGCACCCCGCCCGTGCGCTCCGCGAGCAGCGCGCCCGACGGCTGTCCGACCTCGGCGAGACCGTCCTCGGCCATCTCGAAGATCCCGATGTCGGAGACCGAGCCGAAGCGGTTCTTGGCCGCCCGGACGATCCGGAACGCATGGTCGGAGTCGCCCTCGAAGTACAGCACCGTGTCCACCACATGCTCCAGGACCCTCGGACCCGCGATGGTCCCGTCCTTGGTCACATGACCGACGACGAGCAGCGTGACGTCGTTGGTCTTCGCCAGGCGCACGAGGCGTGCGGCCGTGGCCCGCACCTGCCCGATGCTCCCCGGGGCCCCGTCCAGGCCGGGGTCGTAGAGCGTCTGGATGGAATCGACGATCACCACCTGTGGCCGCTCGGCCAGGATCGTCGCCTCGATGGCGGAAGCATCCACCTCGGGCAGCAGCGTGATGCCCGAAGACACGCCGACCCGGTCCGCGCGCGACCGGACCTGCTGCACGGACTCCTCGCCGCAGACGTAGAGCACGGGTACGCCGCGGTTGCCGAGCGCGCCGGCCGCCTGGAGCAGCAGGGTCGACTTGCCGATGCCGGGCTCACCACCGATGAGCACGACCGAGCCGCGTACCAGGCCACCACCCAGCACACTGTCGAGCTCCCCTATCCCCGTGGTGAAGCGCATCTCCGGGGAGAGGGTGACCTCCGCGAGCGGGGTGACGGCTCGGGCCGTACCGGCAGCGGACGAACCGCCCACTACCTGCGACGACTGGGCCTCCTCCACGAACGTGCCGTACTCGCCGCATTCGGGGCACCGGCCGAGCCAACGCGGCGCGGAATGCCCGCACTGCTGGCAGAGCCATGTGCTCCGGGGTCTGGCCATCTGCTAGGCGCCGGCCGCCCCGCCGGCCGCACCCGTACCGCGCCGCGATCGGGAACCGCGAGGGACTGCCGTCGCCTTCGGGGCCGGCGGTGCGGTCTCCCGCACGGGCAGGATCTCCGGGCCCTCGGCTTTGCGGAACACGATCCGGTCACCTTCCACGTCCGCCACCACGGTGTCACCGGGAGACCACTCGCCTGCGAGCAGCTGCTCGGAGAGCGGGTCCTCGATGAGTCGCTGGATCGCGCGGCGCAGCGGCCGGGCGCCCATCGCCGGATCGAACCCGCTGCGTGCGAGAAGCGCGCGAGCCGCGGGCACGAGCCGAATGCCGACACCCTGCGTGACCAGCTGGTCGCGCAGGCGCGCGATCAGCAGGTCGACGATCGCCTCGGTGTCTTCAGACGTGAGATCGTGGAAGACGATGACCTCATCGACGCGGTTGAGCAACTCCGGACGGAAGACCCTCTTGAGCTCGCCCGTGACGCGCTCCTTGAGCGTGTCGTAGGCCAGCCCGGTCGTGTCCTCCATGGAGAAGCCGAGGCTCCGTCCCTTGCCGATATCCCGTGCGCCGAGGTTCGACGTGAGGATGATGATGGCGTTCTTGAAGTCCACCTTCCGACCCTGCGCGTCCGTCAGACGGCCTTCCTCGAAGATCTGCAACAGCACGTTGAACACGTCAGGGTGCGCCTTCTCGATCTCATCGAACAGGATGACCGAGTAGGGGCGGCGCCTGACGGCCTCGGTGAGCTGACCGCCTTCGTCGAAGCCGACGTAGCCCGGCGGTGAGCCCACGAGCCGCGACACGGTGTGCTTCTCCATGTACTCACTCATGTCGAGCGAGATGAGCGCGTCTTCACTGCCGAACAGGAAGGCAGCGAGCGCCTTCGCAAGCTCGGTCTTGCCGACGCCCGAAGGGCCGAGGAAGATGAACGACCCTGCCGGGCGGGTCGGGTCCTTCAGACCGGCCCGCGTCCGGCGGATGGCCTTGGACACAGCCGTGACGGCCTCATCCTGGCCGACGATGCGCTCGTGGATGCTCGTCTCCATGCGGAGCAGCTTCTCGGTCTCCTCCTCGGTGAGGCTCGCAACCGGGATGCCCGTCCACATCGACACGACGTCGGCGATCTCCTTCTCGGTGACCTCGACGATCCGCGCGACGTCGGGCTTACGCCACTCGCTCTCCATCGCACGCTTCTCGGCGAGGACCTGCTTTTCTTTATCGCGCAGCGCTGCGGCCTTCTCGAACTCCTGCGCCTCGATGGCGGCTTCCTTCTCCTGACGCACCTGCTTCAGGCGCTCATCGACCTCGCGAACGCCCGCGGGCGCCGTCATGGTCTTGATGCGCATCTTGCTGCCGGCCTCGTCCATCAGATCGATCGCCTTGTCCGGCAGGAACCGGTCCGAGATGTAGCGGGCCGCCAGCGTTGCCGCCGCTTCGAGCGCGCCGTCCGTGATGGACACACGATGGTGCGCCTCGTAACGGTCACGAAGCCCGCGCAGGATGTCGAGCGTCTCCCCGATCGACGGCTCGCCCACCATGATGGGCTGGAAGCGCCGCTCGAGAGCCGGGTCCTTCTCGACGTACTTGCGGTACTCGTCAAGCGTCGTGGCGCCGATCGTCTGCAGCTCGCCGCGCGCTAGGGCGGGCTTGATGATCGAGGCGGCGTCGATGGCGCCCTCGGCGGCGCCGGCGCCGACAAGCGTGTGCATCTCGTCCACGAACAGGATGATGTCGCCACGCTCGCGAATCTCCTTCATGACCTTCTTCAGGCGCTCCTCGAACTCACCGCGGTACTTGCTGCCGGCAACGAGCGCCGCCAGGTCGAGCGTGTAGAGCTGCTTGTCGCGGATCGTCTCCGGCACTTCGTCGGCGGCGATAAGCTGCGCCAGGCCCTCGACCACAGCGGTCTTGCCGACGCCGGGTTCGCCGATGAGGACGGGGTTGTTCTTGGTGCGGCGGGACAGGATCTGCATGACGCGCTCGATCTCCTGCTCGCGACCGACCACGGGGTCGAGCTTGCCCTCCATCGATGCGCGGGTGAGATTCCGCCCGAACTCGTCAAGGAGCACGCCTTCCGCCGCACGGCCGCCGCGACGCTCCTCGGCAGGCTCGGTCTGCTTGCCGTAGTAGCCGCTCAGGAGCTGGATGACTGCCGAGCGCACCTTCTCCAGGTCCGCGCCGAGGTTCAGCAGGACCTGCGCGGCCACACCCTCGCCCTCACGGATGAGGCCGAGGAGGATGTGCTCCGTGCCGATGTAGTTGTGACCGAGCTGCAGCGCCTCGCGAAGCGAGAGCTCCAGCACCTTCTTGGCGCGCGGCGTGAACGGGATGTGTCCGGTGGGCACGTACGTCCCCCGGCCGATGAGTTCCTCTACCTGCTGGTGCACGTCCTCAAGCGAGATATCGAGGCTCTCGAGCGCCTTGGCGGCGATGCCGTCCTGCTCTCTGATGAGGCCGAGCAGCAGATGTTCGGTGCCGATGTAGTTCTGGTTGAGCATGCGCGCCTCTTCCTGCGCATACACCACCACGCGGCGCGCCTTTTCGGTGAAGCGTTCGAACATGGTCCGTCACTCCCAATCTACAGCGCCGATGAGGCGCATCGGATGTCGTACGCCTATTCTACCCCGCTCCGTGACACGGGTCGAAGTGTGCGGGATATGAAGCAAGGACGGTGCCACCGGATGTGAGCGCTTCACACTCAGATTCCGCCAGGGGAGCCCTCAGGCCCTAGGCTTCAGGCCGCATGTGTGGGAACAGCAGGACATCGCGGATCGACGCGCTGTCGGTAAGCAGCATCACGAGCCGATCGATGCCGATGCCGAGGCCGCCGGCGGGCGGCATCCCGTACTCCTGAGCACGCAGGTAGTCTTCGTCGACCCACATCGCTTCATCGTCTCCGGCGTCCTTTGCGGCCGCCTGCGCCTCGAAGCGGCCGCGCTGGTCAGCGGGGTCGATGAGCTCGGAGAACGCGTTCGCGAACTCACGGCCGGTGATGATCAGCTCGAATCGATCGGTGAGCATCGGGTCATCATCGTTGCGCCGCGCGAGCGGCGATGTCTCGGCGGGATAGAGCGTCACGAACGTCGGCTCGTTCAGTGTGTGCTCTACGAGCTTCTCGAACAGCTCGGTGAGCAGTTTGCCGGGACCCCAATCCGCTTCGACCGGGGCCTCGTGCCGGGCACACTCGGCACGCAGGTCCGCGAGCGGCGTGTGTACCGACAGCTCCCGGCCCGCTGCCTCACTGACGAGCTCGGCCATCGGCGCCTGGCGCCACGGCGGGGCAAGCGACACCGCGTGACCCTGGTACTCGAGCTCGAGCGTACCCAGGGTCTCGAGTGCGACGGACGTGATGAGAGACTCGGTGAGCTCGCGCATCGTCTCCATGTTGCCGAACGCCTGATACGCCTCGAGCATGGTGAACTCGGGGTTGTGACGCGGAGACATGCCCTCGTTGCGGAACGAGCGGTTGATCTCGAACACCCGCTCGAAGCCGCCCACGAGCAGCCGCTTGAGGTACAACTCCGGCGCGATGCGCAGGTAGAGGTCCATGTCGAGCGCGTTGTGATGGGTGACGAACGGGCGCGCGGTGGCGCCGCCCGGGATCGGCTGCAGCATCGGCGTCTCGACCTCGAGGAAACCGCGGCCGGCCATGAACGCCCGGATCGCCGAGATCACGGCGAAGCGGGTCTCGAAGACCGCGCGCACTTCGGGGTTGGCGATCAGGTCCACGTAGCGCTGACGATACCGGGTCTCGGTATCGGAAAGCCCGTGATACTTCTCGGGAAGCGGTCGCACCGACTTGGAGAGGAGCAGGACCTCCGTGGGCGACACCGACAGTTCGCCCCGGCGAGTACGCAGCACCGTGCCCGTGGCGCCGACCCAGTCGCCGAGGTCGAGGTCACAGGCCGAGGCATAGGGGTCAACGCCGAGAACATCGGGGCGGCAGAAGAGCTGGATCTCGCCGGAGCCATCCCTGATCACGAGGAAGAGGACCTTGCCCTGATCGCGCTTGGCGACGACCCTGCCGGCCACACTGACGAGATCGGCGGTCTGCGCGCCCGCTCCTAGGTCCGCGTGGGCCTCGATGAGATCAGCGGCGAGCGCGGTGCGCTCGAATGAGTCCCGGTAGGGCTCGACTGCCGCGCTTCGGAGTCCTGCCACCTTGGCGAGACGGACCGCGACTGCGTCCTCGGCCGGGGTGGCGCCTGTGCTCGGTTCGTCCGTCATGATCCCCCACTACTTGGAGATGGACACGACCTCGTACTCGATGATCGAGCCGCGCGGGGTCGTGACCTTGACGACGTCACCCTTCTTTGCGCCGATGACCGCCTGGCCGACAGGCGACTCGTTGGAGATGCGGTTGTGCGTCGGATCGGCCTCAGCCGAACCGACCAGCTGGTAGACGAAGGTCTCATCGGCCGCCACATCGCGCAGGTGCACCCGGGCCCCGAGCCCGACCTTGCTGTGGCTCCTGGGGGACTCGATGATGGTCGCGTTCGCGAGGATCTGGCTGATCTCGGCAATGCGACTCTCGACCCACGCCTGCTCGTTCTTGGCGTCGTCGTACTCGGAGTTCTCCGAGATGTCGCCGAAATCCTTCGCCTCGCGGATTCGCTCCCCGACCTCACGGCGTCTAACGGTCTCAAGGTGGAGCAGTTCCTCCTCGAGGCGTGCCTGGCCCTCGGGCGTGAGCGCGATATCCTTCTGCATCTGGCACTCCTGTACATCGGTCGAACGAGCGGCGGTGGACGATGCGAACGAGCCACCCGCGATTGGCTCACGAGAGTATAGCCGCGCCTCCTGGGTGACACAAGCCGAAAGCGAAGGGGCGCCCGCAGGCGCCCCCTGTGCAAGTGAACTGCCGCGCGCGATCACTCGTCCGCGGGCGTCGCGGACTTCTCGGCCGGCTTGGCCGTGGTGTCGCTGTCATCGAGCTCGTTCATGCCCTCGTTCATGCCCTCTTTGAGGGCCTTCGCCGACTTGCCGAACATCTTCGCGAGCTTGGGCAGCTGCGTGGGACCGAACAGCAAGAGCACAACCGCCAGGATGGCCCAGATCTCCCAGCCGCCTGGCATACCGAATGCCGCCATGTCATCCTCCTCGACTCTAGGCCCGCGCCGGCCGACGCTGAGGCCCGAACGAACGAATGCCACCTTATCATCTACGACTATACCCGCGCCACGCCCTCCTGGCGCGAGAGGTAGTAGAGGGTATGCAGCAGTTCCTGTACCGGATCGCTGTTGTGCAACATGACACCCTCCGGAACCCCGACGATCACCGGGGTGTAGTTGAGTATCACGCGGACGCCGGCGCTCGCCAGCTCATCGGTGACCTGCTGGGCGGCCTCCGAAGGCACTGCCACGACCCCGATGCGGATCTCTTGGGCCCGGAGCGCACCGTCGAGTTCCTCGATCGGCTGCACCACGATCTTGCCGATGCACGTGCCGATCTTGGCGGGATCGTTGTCGAAGATGGCGGTCACCACGAAACCATGCTGCTTTAGCCCGCTGTAACCGGCGATCGCCGAGCCGAGGTTGCCGGCTCCGACGAGTGCAAGCCGGTGGATGTGGTCGGAGCCCAGTATCCGCTGAATCTGTTCGACCAGCGCGCCGATGTCGTATCCCACGCCGCGCTTGCCGAATGACCCGAAGTGCGTGAGGTCGCGCCGGATCTGCGCGGGGTTCACCGAGGTGAGTTCACCGAGGCGCGCGGAGGACACCGTGCGCGCCCCTTCGGCACGCAGCTGCATGAGCACGTTCAGGTAGGCCGGAAGGCGCTCGATGACGCCTTCAGGGATAGCGGATGGATCGCGCTTCGATACCGTCATGATCCCGTCCCCACATCGTGTGTTTGCGATAATGTACCCCCGAGTTACAAACTCGTACAAGTCCGGACCTCAGGGACGTGCGACGCAGAGAGGTGCGAACGCGCCCTAGAACGCCGCGCCTTCGAGGGCGGTGGCGCAGATACAGGGGCGCTCGGCGGGCAGCGCCGGGATCATGGCATGCAGCAAGTCCTTCACCTTCTGGTTGCTGGCCGCGAACATGCGCACGACCTCGTCGTTGGTGACGGGCGCGTCGAGGCCCTCGACCCCGGCGTCATGGTCGGTGATGATCGAGATGTTGCAGTAGCAGATCTCCAGCTCCCGCGCGAGATAGGCCTCGGGATACTGGGTCATGTTGATGACCTCCCACCCTTGCCTGGCGAACCACTGCGACTCGGCGCGCGTCGAGAACCGCGGACCCTGGATGACCACCACCGTACCCCGGTCGTGCACGCAGACTCCGAGGTCCCGGGCCTTTTCGATCGCGATCTCGCGCATCGTGGGGCAGTACGGATCGGCCGACGACACGTGCACAGTCTGGGGCCCGTCGTAGAAGGTGTCCTTACGGCCGGTGGTCCGATCGACGAACTGATGGCACACGACGAACTCGCCCGGCTTCACGTGCGTCTGCAGCGAACCGCATGCGTTCGGCCCGATGATCCGGGTGACGCCGAGCTCCTTCATCGCCCAGACGTTGGCGCGGTAGTTGATCATGTGCGGAGGCAGTGTGTGCTTGCTCCCGTGGCGCGGGAGGAATGCGACGCTTCGGCCCCCGATCTCGCCGACCATGAGCGAGTCGGAAGGATCGCCGTAGGGCGTCTCGACCCGCACCTCGACCGGATTGTCGAGCAGCGAGTAGAAACCACTTCCGCCGAATACACCGATCTCAGCCCTGGGATACGTCATCGATCGCTCCTTGCGCCATGGTGGTCCGATGTGTGGCGACACCGCCACCCGAGGATTGTAGCCCATGCGTCATGCCGTCAGGCAGTGAGCGCATACTGGCCGTCCTCACTCGGCATCATCCAGCGATCGTCTTCCGCCGCCCGCGGGGCCCACAGCGGACGCCGGAAGAGGTTGCCCGCGTCCGTCCAGGGTTCATCGACACGTGCGGCCGAGGCGGCGGCCTCGATGAAGCCGGCCGTCTTCGCGTCCAGGTTGTCCGCATGGTGCAGCATGAGCGCCTCCAGAGTGCACGGCCGCTTCGGTGAGCCCCACTCCAACTCGCCGTGATGTGCGAGGAGGACGTGCGCGAGCCGCGTCGCCGTCTCGTGGGGCACCGCATCGCCGAGGGCGTCGACCGCTGCCCGCACCCGGCGTTCGCCGAGCACGACGTGACCGATCATGCGCCCGTCGTCGGTGTAGTCGATGCCGGTGGTGTACACGAGTTCGTCGACCTTGCCGATGTCATGGAGCAGGGCGCCCGCGAGCAGCAGGTCGCCGTCCAGGTGCGGGTAGAGATCGCACAGCGCCCGGCAGAGCGTCGCCACGCCCACCGTGTGCTCGAGCAACCCGCCGATGTAGGCGTGATGATAGCTCTGCGACGCGGGACACATCCTGAAGCGCTTCATGAATCCGGCTTCGGAGAAGACGCGTCTGACGACACCCGAGAGCGCGGGGTCGCCGACGCCCTTGACGAGCGCGCGCAACTCACCGGCCAGCTCCTCGGGATCCCTGGTTCCGGAAGGAAGGAGATCAGTGGCGTCGTACTGGCGGACCGGTCGTATCTCCTCGGCGGTGATGCGCAGGATGCCCCGATAGGCCGTGGCGGTTCCCCGCACAGCCACGACCGCGCCGACAGGCGTCTCGACCGCACTCCCCCGCGGACGGAACATGATCCCACCGATCCGCCCGGTCCTGTCCGAGAACTCGAGCAGGAGATACGGGTCGCCCGTTCTCGCGGCTCTGATCTGCTTGCCCTTGAGCGCGAAGACCGCATCGACACGCTCGCCCTCGGCCAACGCCGCGATGTACTGCCGTCCCATCTCGCACCTCCGCCACACCCGTCCACGTCCGATGGACACAGCGTAGCGATGCGCTCTGACACGACACGCGCGTCACGAGAGCGGGCGGATCCGGGTCACCATGCCCGGTTCGACTCCGTATCGCTCGGCGGCGCTCTCAAGACGGACGGAGACGGTGAACCAGCCCGATGAGTCGACGAGTGCCACCGGCTCGCCCTCGCCCACGTCACTGAACGTGCCACCGAAGGGGACCTCGATGCGCGTGTGCCCGAGTGCCACCTCGACGCGCCCGCGATCGAGCCCGCGTTCGATGACGTCCGCAGCGGAAACCGCGATCCGGATCGACCCGAAACGATCGATGTCGATCACCTCGGCGACCGTGACGTCGCCTTCGAGATGCCCCGGCATGAACGGAGGCGGAGTGAGCGTCGCCGGGTCGATGAGCTCGCCGAACGCGGTGACGTCGACACCACAGGCGAGCAGCGCGGCCGCCGGCGCGAGAACGTCACGCGCGTGGAACGTCGCGAGCGGCGCGTGGAAGTCGAGACGCGTCGCATCGATCGCGTACGCTCGTTCGACGCCCCCGCCCCGCCACGTCGCAGGGAGGAGCACACCGTTGTCCGGGCCAACAAGGATGGTCCCGCCCGGCGTGACCAGCGCGAGATCGCGCCTGCCGCCGCCGACCCCGGGGTCGACGACCACCAGGTGGATCGCCTCCGGAAGCTGCCACGTACCCGAGGCAGCCACCGCGGCTGCCTTGCGTATGTCGTAGGGAGCGATCTCGTGCGCCAGGTCGACCACCCTGACCTGGGGACAGGAGCGCTGGATCACGGCGTGACAGACGCCCACCCAGGTGTCACCGGTCCCGAAATCGGATGTGAAGCAGATGATCGAGAACATGTCCCGCCTTCCGCCGAGAGAGGCCCCGTATCGTCTAGTATGGTTGCAGGAGTCCAGGTCTGGAGGTCCGGGACAATGCGCAGCCATAGCTACATCACGGTCCTTGCGGTTCTCGCCTCGCTCACCATCGCAGGATGTGCACAGCATGCGCGCGTCACCTATATACCCGAGGGTGGCTCCTACACCGCCGACGAGCTGTCCGCTGCGCTCGACGACTCCGATCCCGGATCGGCCTCCCGCGTGATGATCGAGGACGCCCTCACAGCGCGGCAGGAAGCGTTGGCCGACCTACGCACCCATGGAGATGACGCGGCCCTCCTTGCCGATGTGCTGACCGCAGAGTTTCCGACCGACACCGCAGCGATCCCCTACGCGGTCGAGGCCGGGGCATTCAACGGTGAGCCCGCCTGGATCGTCTACGAGGCGTGGGGCGATGCCGGCGAGCCGCTCACCCATCGTCGGGTCTGGGTGTTCTCTCGCGACGACCTCTCCGTCGTGGCGGCCGACTCGGTGCGCTAGGCGGCCGTGCCGCACACCGGGCCCGCTGTCACCATCCGTGCCTCCTCGGCCGCGCGCTCGGCATCCCAGCCTGCGGCGCACAGGTCTGCCACGATGCTGGCCTCCACCCACCGTCGGCGCGCCGATCGAGCTCCGGACTCATGCTCCCGCATCAGAGCTCGCCTTACGACCGCGTTGAAGTAGGCATCGACACGCTCACGCTCGCGGTGCGTCAGGATGCGCGCCCCCCACTCGGAGAATCGCGACTCCGTTGCCTGCGAGGCGACCACGAGATGGCCGCCGTCCCCGAATTCGCACGCCCAGCGGCGAGTGAGGTTCGTGACCACATCGGAGAGTGTGCCGGTTGCTCCGCAGCCGGGCAGGGTGAGTTGTACCACGCCGATCGCCTCCTTCGAACAGATGTTCGAATGAAGCGTACGGCCCGACTCTGACACGATGCGCCGGCGCTACAGCAGGCTCTCGGCGAACGACCGCAGCCAGGCCGCCCCGGCCAACTCGAGCAGCGTCAGGCCGTTGGCGACGGTCAGTGCCAGCCACAGCTCCCGCAGACGCCGGGCACGCCGTTCGAACGGCGGCATCAGGCCGACGAACACCAGGTTGATCGCGGCGAACGTCGCGACGATCGCGAGCACGAGCAGCAGCGGATAGCCGATTCCCAGGAGCGGCAGCCCCCACCGCACCAACACGAACGACGCGGCGAGCAGCCCGAGCCAGATCCCCACCTCGCGAGCGCCCCGCGGGGTCCGGGTCACACTGGGCGTGACCCATACCTGTGCGTTCAGCATCGGGAACGTGAGCGCGGCCAGTCCCCAGCCGGTCCCGAGACCGGTGATCAGCCGCAAGTCGTTCGTCGACGAGCGCAGGCCCGCATACGACGTGACGCCGTCGACACCCATCGCCGCGATGAACACGCCGATGAGGAGCAGTACCGGCCAGCGAGGCAACTCCTGCGGGCGGGAGCCGCGGGCAAGCATCGCGAGCGCGAGAAGACCGAGGACGAAACCGAAGTAGATACCGGTGTCCCGGGCGCACACGGGCAGCTGATACCCGCCGCCGAAGAACGACCGCTCGGGCAACTGATGACAGAGCCCGTAGCCGATAGCCGTGAAGAACGCGTCCAACGCCGCACTCCCTCGGATACGCCGACAGGCCGGTCGCCCGGCCTGTCAGGTGTCTCAATGATGGTCGGGATGGCGGGATTCGAACCCACGACCTCTGCGTCCCGAACGCAGCGCTCTACCAAGCTGAGCCACATCCCGTAGAACCGTAATCATACATGACATCGCGCGCCGGTCAATGTGGCGATGAGCCGGGGCTCCGGCACGGCTCCGGGATAGCAGAGGGCCCGACCGGTCACCCGGTCGGGCCCTCTCGATCATCCGCGTAGACCGGCTAGCGCTGCTTCATCAGGTCTGCCGCCTTGTTGACGTGGCAGTAGGAGCAGAACGTCGGCTCGTGACAGTCGAAGCACGACTGCGCGCCATCCTTGGCCACGATCTGCGGGTGGTAGAACACCCACTGCTGATCCGCGACGGAGCCCTTGTGGTGGCAGCTGTCGCAGAACGCCTGTGCGTGGCAGTTCTGGCACACGGGCCTCTGAACACCGTTGGTGGTCAGATCGGCCTGGTGACCCGCGTCGGCATATCCGCCGGCGTGCGGCATCTCGACCTGGTGGCAGTTCTGGCAGAACGCCGCCTTCACGCCGCCGTCACCGTGGCAGTAGTCGCACGAGTCCGGTGCGGCCTTGTAGGCGACCTGGTGCGCCGCTCCGGCATCAGTGGCCCTGTGGGTCCAGTCGCCGACCTTGTGCGATGTCGGGATGGCCTTCAGCGTGGTGTGGCACTGAACGCAGAACTGCTTGTCCTGGTGGCACTTCTCGAAGCACGGATTCGCGCCGTCCGCGGCAACGGTCACCGGGTGCTGACGCTGCCACGGCGTGCCGTTCACGGCACCCTTGTGGTGGCAGTCGGAGCAGAGCTCGGCGGCCTTGTGGCAGTTGGCACACACCTGCGGCGTGTTGCGGCCGGAGACGTGGTTGACCTTGAACTGGTCCGGGTGCGGGATCTCGAGCTGGTGGCAGTTCACGCAGAACTGAGAAGCGGTGCCACCGGTGCCGTGACATACCTCGCACGCTTCGATCGACTTCTGGGCCAGAAGCGCGTGAGAGGCGCTGGCCACTGCGTGGCCGTCCGGGTACGACGTCACGGTGAGACCGGCATGCAGCCAGTCCGCAGCCGCGTGCGAGGTCGGAACCGGCTTGAGGGCCGTGTGGCAATCCACGCAGAACTGCTGCTCGTGGCATGCGCCGAGGCACCCGGCGACGCCCTTCTCGACCACGGTCTTAGCGTGCTGGCTCTGCCATGGCGAAGCGGCATCGAAGGCCCAGTCGACCTTGGTGCCGTGATGGCAGTTGTCACAGAAGTACGTAGTCGACTGCTGGTGGCAGAACTCGCACTTGTCGATCATCGTGGCCGCGGTCTCGGGGTGGGTCTTGGTCTCGAACTCCTCCGAGTGCGGCATCTCCATACCGTGGCACCCGGTGCAGAAGGTGCCCTCGATGTGACACGTGGAGCAGTAGTCCACTTCCCACACATGCGGAACGGGAAGGACCTCGGGGTCGCTCTCTTCGGAGCGAGCGCTCTCGGGCTCCGCGCCTCCCGCAGCCTCCTCGCCGCCCTCTTCGCCCTCGCCATACTCGACGGGACGGATGACGTCCTCGGCCGGACGCCCGGTGGCCTGGTCGATCTCCATCATCGCGAGGTCCGCGTGACCGGCCGGGTAGAAGTTCGAGTCGTCATGGTTCGCGGGCTTGAGGTCGAAGTCGGCGGAATGGCACGTCGCGCAGGTACCAGGCGCCTTGAACTCCTTACCGGACGGAGACTCATCGGTGAGGGTATGGCAGCGGAAGCACGCGGTCATGGTCATGAAGTCAGCGTGCTTGGCCGCAGGCTCACCCGTCTCGGGATTGGTCGCGATGGTCTCGAGCCCGTCTTCGGGATGCGCCACACGATTGTGGCACGCGGTGCAGTTGATCTCCCGATCCGTATGGGCGTTGTGGTTGATGATGATGCCTTCACTCGGAGTGATGTCCCGGTTCTCAAGCGAGTGGCACTGGGTGCAGTGACCGTCCGACATGTCCATCTCACTGCGATTGAGCGCGAGGTGGCTGTTCGGATTCAGCGGCGACGAGTACGTCGTGGTCGCCAGCTGATACGCGCCGAGCACACCGGCCTCCACCTTGCGATAGGCGAAGATCACGGGGTCGCCATTGACCGGCTCATGGCACGTCAGGCAGTTGACCTTGTTGTGCGTGCCCTGGTCGTACGCGGCGACGGCGTCACCCTGCACCGAGTGGCACAGCGTTCCGCAGAACCAGTCCGTCGACGATCCGGCAAAGCCGACAAGGATGATCGCGCAAAGGCCGATCAGCGCAACGCCTGCCCAAATGATGTACCGGGGGCGCCTGATCGGGTCTTTCCACCCTGACGGCTTCTTCTCCTTCTTCTCCTTCGGATCCTTTGCCATGCGCACCCTCTCCTCGCTCGCCGTCCCAGGGAAAGCCCCAAATGCCCAGCACACAGAGACAGCCCACTCGGCCGTCCTCCGACAAACGATAGCCGAACCCTTGGTGCCGGACAATACGAACACCGGCATGGACACCGGAGTCCTTCTTCACGCGCTATTCGGCAGAGACACGCCCATTCCTGCCCCGAAGATCGGCTCAGCGCAACTCCAGGATGAGCGACACCTCGACGGGCGCGCCCAGCGGCAAAGCCGCGACCCCGACGGCCTCCCGCGCGTGTCGCCCCGCTTCGCCGAACGCCGTCGCGAGAACACCGCTGGCGCCGTCGATCACGCCCGGCTGTCCCGCGAAACCCGGTGCCGAGGCCACGTACCCGACGAGCTTGACGACCCGCACGACTTCATCGAGATCGCACACGGTCGAAGCGGCGGCGAGAGCGTTGAGCGCGCACTGCCGCGCGCAGCGCTCCGCGGATTCGGGGCTCACATCGTCGTCTACACGCCCGCGCTCGATCAGCTCGCCCGCGAGCATCGGGAGCTGGCCGGATGTGAAGACCAGGTTTCCCGCGCGCACCGCGGGCACGTAGGCCCCGAGCGCCGCGGCAGGCACCGGGAGTTCGAGCCCGCCAGAGAGGAGCCGCTCCGCGACCGAGCCGGTCATCGGCCAACCGCCAGCGAATCCGCGAGCCTGGTGAGCTCGATGATGGCGGCTGCGATCTTTCGCGAGGCATCGGCCGCCTGCTGTGAGACCTGCGCCACCTCCCGCATCGAGACGACGACCTGGTCCGAAGCGGTCCGCTGCTGCTGGGTCGCGATCGAGATCTGCTTCGCGGCGTCGGTGGTCTGCTCCACCTGGGACACGATGCGCTCAAGCGAGCTCTGCGTGTTCAGCGCGAGCTGCTGGCCCTCGGCCACCTTGTTCGCGGCCTTCTCCGTCTGCATGATGAGCGCCGAGGCCGAGGCCTGGATCTCACGCACCACGCGTCCGATCTCGTTGGTGGACTCGGTCACCGAGTCGGCGAGCTTGCGGATCTCCTCGGCCACGACCGAGAAGCCCTTCCCCGCCTCGCCGGCGCGTGCCGCCTCGATGGCGGCGTTGAGTGCGAGTATCTTCGTCTGTTCCGCGATCTCATCGATGATCGAGAGTACGCGGCCTATCTCCTGGCTGCGCTCGCCAAGGGCCAGGATCCGGTCGGACGACTGCATCGTCGTCTCGCGGATCTCCTCGATGCCGACGGCGGTGGCGGCAACAGCACTCATGCCGTCTTCGGCGGTGGCGAGCGTCTTCTCGGCGATGCGGACCACCGACTCGGAGTTGTCGGCGATCTGGCTCGAGGTCTGCGCGAGCTCCTCGACCGTCGCGGATGTCTGCGTCACCGCAGCCGCCTGCTCCGCCGCTCCGGAGGCCTGCTGCTCGGTGGCGGCCATCACCTCGGCGCTGACGGCACGGATGTTCTCGGTGGCAGCACGGAGCTGGCCGAGCAGACTCGCAGCGGTGCCGAACACACGCCCGATCTCGACCGTGAGGGCGTCCTCACCCTCGACGGTAGAGGGGGCGAAGCCGAGTGTCGATGTGGCGTTCTCCAACACATTCCGCAGCGTCTTCTCGACCGCGCGCCGGAAAAGCCTGGCACACGCCGCGCCGACCACCACGCCGCTGGCGATCGACATGATCCAGAACAACACGAGCGCGAGGGTGTTCCGCGGCACGACGAGCAGGTTTGCCACCAGCGGGAAGACCGCGCCAATGCCGGCGCCGAGCGCGACGATGCGCCATGTGATGTCGCGTTCGGACTGTGCCCGCGGCTTCTTGTCCACCTCAAGCCCCCTGCCCTTGCGGATTCGCGATTCGATACACCTGCCCAGAGTAGCGTACCGGTGCGGCTTTCGCGATGTGCGGCTCGATGACGGCGGGTGCCGCTCAAGGCGAGATCACATCCGGACGCTCTTGCGCTCTATACCCTCTGGGGTATATAGTCCTGCTGTTCTTCGTGCCCGCGGAAGGAGTCATCACGTGCGAACCGTCACCATCGACGCCTCGAGCTGCGACCGGTCCCCGGCATGTCCGGCACGACGTGCCTGCCCGCGGGCGGCTATCGTTCCGATCGCCGGGGGTTTCTATCCCGGCGCGAAGGGCTACGCAATAGATCCCGACCGCTGTACCGGTTGTGCGGTGTGCGCGCTCAGCTGTCCCGGCGGCGCCGTTCGAGTCGGATAGGAGCGACAAGGATGCCTGAACCCAGGGTGACCATCGAAGTCTTCGACTACCCCGTCGAGACGACCTGCTGGAGCGGTGGATGAGGGCCGTCCTGGTCTCCGGAGGAGATCACCGCGATGATCCGCAGTGAAGTCGAGCATCGATTCGGCGATAGCGCGAGCATCGTCTACCACGATGCGAGTCGCGCCGAGGTCCTCGCCAGCCACGGTGTGATGATCCAGCGCATCCAGGACCAGGGCCTCGTCTACCCCGTGACGGTGGTCGACGGAGAGCCGATGTACGATGGAGCCGTATCGTACCCCGCGATCCTGAGAGCGGTGCAGGCCAGACTGAGCGCTTCGTAAGGCGCGGAGGCGTCACGAGCGCGCTATGCGGATCGGCGTCGGGTAGACTGGCAGCGGACTGCCGACGACCCGAAGGCGCCGACCGACGATGCCCACGAACGCCGAAGAAGGACCATCAGAGTCCCGTGTGGACGACCCCGCCGTGGGGTCGCTGCCCGCGGGGCTCTTCGCTGCCTGGCGCCGGACGATTGCGGGAGCCGTTTCGCTGGTTCGGCGGGTGGGCCCCGGGGTGCGCGCCATCGCCAACGCGTGGGTCCACCAGTGGTCGCTACTGCGAACCTATCACGCCAGTTCTGCGCTTCCCTGGGACACGACTGACGATGTCGCACGACGCGTCGCGACAGCCGTGGGGCTGCGTGCGTTCATCTTCGGCCTCATCGCGACCGGCATCAGCACTGCGACTTCCACAAGCCTCTGGTTGCCAGTCGCCGTCGGCGTGGGCAGCCAGGTGCTGTGGGCGGGCGCGCGGTTCATCATCCTCGCGCTCCTGATGCCGAAGGGGGCGATCAGCCGGGCACGTCTCTCGACCGCGTATCTGGCCGCTCTGCTCCCCTACGCGGTCGCAGCGACGTGGCTACTCCAGCTTGTCGCGCTGGCAGTGTCCTCGGTGCTCACGTACCGGGGCCTCACCGGGGCGGGCGTGCCCGAGCGCGATGTCCGGACCGCGACCGCGTGGGCCTTCGGCGGTCAGGCGGCGATCACCATCGGCGGTTGGGCCGCGCGTGCGCTCGTGGTGCTGATAGCCGGCTAGACGGCGGCGGGCACCTCAACGACACCGCGCGGACGCTCGGCGAGCGCGATCCCGGCGATCACGAGCAGGGCGCCCGCCCACTGTGTCGCGGTCATGCGCTCTCCCAGGACGACTCCGGCCAGAGCGACGGTGAACACAGGTTCCATCGTCGAGATGAGCGATGCACGGGACGGGCCCAGCGCCCGAATGCCACTCAAGAACAGGACCACGGCCGCATACGTGGGCAGCAGGACCATCAGGCCGAGGATGAGCCACAGCTGTGGCGTCCATCCGGTCGGCACGAGCGACTCTCCGGCGAGGAGTGTCACAACGCCGATGCCGATCGCCGAGATGCCGAACGTGTACGTCATCAGCACGAGTCTGGATCGGTCTGCGATGAGTCGACTCGACAACAACGTGAACAGCGCGTAGGCGGATGCCGCGCCGAGCGCAAGCAGGACACCGGGCACGTTCACGACTACGGCGGAGTCCAGCAGTCCGGCGGCGAGAGCGCACCCGGCGAAAGTGAGCGCGACAGCCACCACACGCGATGCCGGAAGCCGCTGGTGATCGAGTACGCTCTCTATCACTGCCACGATCGCGGGGTACGCGTAGAGCAAGAGCGTCCCGACCGATGCGCTGAGGTGCCGTAGTGCGAAGAAGAAGCAGATCGACGCGGCTCCGTAACCCGTGAGCGACAACAGGGCGTATCGCGGGATATCCCGGACGCCCGCGACAAGTGCCGACCGCTGGCGCAGGGCAAGGAACGTCGCCATCACCGCAGCAGCGACGGCGAACCGCCACGTCAGCAGGGGGAGCGGACGCCCGCCCTCGGCGTACGCGAGCCGGGCGAGGACCGCCAGCGTGGCGAAGCATGCCGACGACACGACCACGGCGATGAGAGCGGTACTTCGGCGCACTGGTCCTCCGGGACATGACGAGACGGTAGAATCACGTTGGCAGAGCTTACGCTGCGGGTCGACGGATGAGAACGAGAGGTGCCATGGGGCCGGAACGAGCTATACGCACCGGAGCGCTCCTGGCGGCGGTCGCCTGGATGGCGGTGATCTTCGGGCTGTCATCGCTGCCCGGCTCTGCGGTTCCCGGCACCTGCGGCTCCCTCGCCCACTTCATGGAGTATGCGGTACTGGGAGCGCTCCTGCTGCTCTCCCTGCCGAGGGCCGTACGCCCCTGGGCGACCCTGGCGACCGCGGTGGCGATCGCCTCCTTCTACGGGATCACCGATGAGTTCCACCAGTCGTTCGTCCCCGGGCGCGTGCCCGATGTCGCGGACTGGGCCGTCGATACGGCCGGTGCTCTTGCGGCCGTACTCGTGCTGGAGGGCGTACGCCGTGTGGCGGCGAAACGTCAGTAGATGCCGGTCTGCGTGGCCTGCTCGGCCGTGATGCCCAGTGTGCGCACCTTGATCTTGAAGTCGTGCGGGTTGCCCGCCATCGCTACCGCGTCGTCCATCGTGATGCGATTCTGCGAGTACAGGCTCAGCAGGCTCTGATCGAACGTCTGCATGCCGTAGTACTCGCCCTCCTCCATCGCATCCCGGATCAGATAGGTCTTCTCCGAGTCCATGATGTACTCGCGAATGGTGCCGGTCATGACCATGACCTCGACGGCGGGGACGAGTCCACCGTTGATCGACGGGATGAGCCGCATCGAGATGATGCCCTTGAGCGTGGAGGCGAGCATCAGTCGCGTCTGCTTCTGCTGGTATGGCGGGAAGAAGTCGATGATGCGGTTGACCGTCTCGGTGGCGTCGATCGTGTGGAGCGTTGAGAGTACCAGGTTGCCGATCTCCGCGGCGGTGAGTGCGGCGGATACCGTCTCATGGTCGCGCATCTCACCGATCAGCACGACGTCGGGGTCCTGGCGGACGACATGGCGCAGCGCATCGGCGTAACTCTCGGTGTCGATCCCTATCTCGCGCTGATTGATGATGCATTTCGCGTCCTGGTGCAAGACCTCGATCGGGTCCTCGATCGTGACGATGTGGCCCTCACGCGTGTGATTGATGTGATCGATCATCGCGGCGAGCGTGGTGGTCTTGCCCGAACCGGCGGTGCCCGTGACCAGCACGAGGCCGCGCGGCTCCTCGGCGAGACGCCTGACAACCGGAGGGAGACCCAGGCCCTCGATCCCCGCTCGCTCGGTGCTCACATGGCGCAGCGTTATCCCGACGCTGCCGCGCTGATGGAAGACGTTGACCCTGAACCGCCCGACACCAGGTAGCGAGTAGGCGAAGTCGAGCTCCCGGTGGTTGTCGAAAGAGATCTTCTGTCGCTCGTCCATCATGGACGTCGCCAGCCTGCTCGTGGCCTCGGGCGTGAGAGTCGGCAGTTCCCGGAGAACGGTCAGCTTGCCGTTCAGGCGCACGGCCGGAGGGCTTCCGACCTTGAGGTGCAGGTCGGAACTGCCGTTATCGGTCATCATCTTCAGCAGCCCGTCGATCTCCGCCATGAAGCGCTCGCCTTCGTCTCGGTGGCACAGGAGGTTCTTCGACGCGAGGGGCATCGGGCTTTAGCCTGCACGACGAGTCTACTCCACGACTTCGGCAACGTCAGCGGCCAGATCCGCGCGCAAGGCGGGCCGGGACCATCCCACAGCGGCCACCAGCACGAGGACCGCGCTCACCAGCACGATGGACTGGCGAACGCCCAGGTGCTCAGCGATGGCACCGGCGGCCACGAATCCCGCAACCGAGAACGCCCGGCTGAGCGTCTGCTTGGCGGCGAACGCGCGTCCCCGCATCGAAGGCATGGAGGCTGTCTGCAGCACCGTGGACATCGGCACATAGAAGTACATGTTCGCAACGCCCATCGCGAGTAGCACCGGTACCGACCACGCGATCGACGGCGCCACCGCAAGCAGGAACTGCAATGCCGCAAAGGCAGTGAGACCCCAGAGCAACTTGCGTGTGGCACCGCTCGCAGCTCCGCGCCCGACGGCGATGCTGCCGAGCAGGAGGCCCACGGTTATCGCACCGTCCATGAGCGCCAGACCTGGCGCCCCGCCGTCGAATGTATCGAGCGCCAGGACGTACACGAACGTGACGGATGCGGCCACCGCAGACATCGCTACGGCGTACACCGAGAGAAGATCTCGGAGCACGCCATGCCGCCAGACGTAATGAAGGCCCTCGATCAGGTCGGCACCGACTCCGGTCATGATCCCGCCCTCGGCACGCTTGACCGCTTCCCGGTAGCCGATCGCGAAGATGAAGGCGGCAGACACCACGAAGGTGGCGGCGTCGAAGAAGAAGGCCAGGCGGACGCCCATGCTCGCGACGGCAGCCGCCGCAAAAGCAAGGCCCGCGAGCTCGGCGACAGAGACGGTCGCGCTATCGAGCGAATTCGCCGCCATCAAACGCTCGCGGTCGACGAGCTTCGGGATCAGGGAGAGCTTCGCCGGCTCGAAGAACAGCCCGACGGTCGCCAGTAGCAACGCGATGGCGTAGACAGGCACGATGCTCTCGAAGCGCTCCGCCACGAACGGCACGCCGAGAACCAACACCGCCCTCAGCACATCCGCCGTCAGCATCGTGCGCCGCTTGTCGAAGCGATCCACATAGGTTCCGGCGACCATGCCGAACACGGCAGAAGGGAGCATCGAGATCGCCAGCGTGATGCCCATCTGCAGACCAGAGCCGGTCTTCTGGTAGACAAGCAGGCCGAGTGCTATCTGATCGACCTTGTCGCCGACGACGGAGACGAGTTGTCCGAACCACAGGCAGCGGAAATCCCTCGAGCGCAACGGTTCAAGCAGTCCGCCCCCCGCCATCGGTCCCCCATCCGATAGTGAACTTGCCGTGACTTCGTCAGGGCCTGCAGGCTCCCACGTAGTCACTCCGCGCGTCCAGACTGGAGACCTTCACGACGTCCCCCGTGTTGGGCGAGTGGATGAAGTTGCCTCCGCCGACGTAGATTCCGACGTGGTGGATGCGACTCCTGCCGAAGAACACGAGGTCACCTGGCATCAGGTTGGCGCGCGAGACGCGCTGCCCCACGTTGATCTGCGCTGCGGAACTATGCGGCAGACTGACGCCGATCTGCTGGTAGCACCACATCGTGAACCCGCTGCAATCGAACGCGTCCGGGCCTGATGCCGCCCAGCGATACGGAGAGCCGAGCTTCGACATGGCGATGTCGACGACAGCCGTGCGTGGCGCGTTAGCCGGATTCCCGTAATCGGTCGCGGGGGTGGATTTCCGCCTCGCAGCCGCGGCCGCCGCGGCTGCGGCCCTACGTGCGGCCTCCTCTTGCTCCCGCTTGATCTGAGCGATCTCCGCCTCGACACCCGAGAGGAGGTGCTGCCGCTCGGCAAGCTGGGCCTCCACCGAGTTCTTCTGCGCCTCCATGGTGTCCGACTGCACCTTCGCCTCGGCTTGCTGCGCGGCGAGCTGCTGCTGCACGACCTCGAGGTCGGCGCGTGTCTGCTTCAGTTCGCCGACGCGGGCCGCGTCGTTGTCGTTCATGTCCTGGAGGATGTCCCAGAGCGTCGTGAAGTCCTCGAAAGACGATGCGCCGAGGAGCACCTCGAGGGCGGCAAGTGGGCCCTGGCGGTACATGCTCGAGGCGCGTGCGGCGAGATTCGACTGCAGGACGTCCTGACGCGCGGTGAGCTCCCCGTGCCGCGCCTCAGTCGCGGCGACTTCGGCGCTGAGGGCGTCGTACGCACTTTTCGCTTCGTTGTACTGTTCGGCGGCGATCTCGAGCTGCACGTCCAGTTCGTCGATCTGCGCCGAGATGGCGGCGGCCTGCGCGCGCTTGTCGTCGATCGGCGCGCCGAACGCAGGCGTCGCAAGACCGATGAGCAATGTGATGATGAGCAGCGGGCACAGGACCCGGGGGGTCGACCTTTTCAGGCTTCTCGCCTCCTCGTGCGCTCCCAGAGTGGCCGAGCAGCCGGGCTATGATACCACAGGCCCGGGACGCTCCGAGAGCACAGCGCATACCCCATCGAGTATCCGCACGGCAACGCTCTGTGCCTCGTGCTCGTCGGTCAGTACGCTCTCGGACACGATGACAACGGCTCCCGAGGCCGGCGGTGCGGTCCGGAACGCGGTGATGAAACGACCCTCCACGCGTGCGGTGGGGGCGAGCGCGATCACCGGCAGTTCGCGCATCACCGGCGGTGCCGTTGATGACAGCCGCACCACGAGGTCGGCAGCGGGGTCTTCAGCGCCATCGCCCACGACGAAGCGCGCGGCAGGCTCGGTAGCCCGGGCGAGATTCTCCACCCGCTCGGCGACAGTTCTGCCCGCATCATCTCCATACAGGAGCGTGACGCGCGCGCGCCGCAGCACCTCGGCCGCGCGCGCCGGGGCCACCGCGAGCTCCGCCGGCGCCGATGGGTCCTTGCCGCTCCAGACGTGATGCAGCCGTTCGACCGCGCCGATCGTCTCGGGCCCGGCGATGCCATCGGCCGGAATACCGACATTGGCCTGGAATTCAGCCACCGCACGCTCCGTGAAGGTGCCGAAGATGCCGTCCGGCGCGCCGCACGCGAAGCCGAGCACATTCAACGCGCCCTGCAAGACGCGCACGTCGGCGCCGTGCAGATACGGATACTTCAGGTAGAGAAGCCGGTCGCCCAGGCGAAACGTCGCGTCGACCAGTGCTGCCCAGGTCTCGTTCCCGACGATGCCATCCTCGTCTAGGCTGTGCTCGACCTGGAAGCGGCGCACCGCCGTGAGTGTGGCGCCCCAGAAGACGCCATCGACGCCGGTCGGCCCGAGATCGAAGCCGAGCGTCAGCAGACGCTTCTGCACGTCCTCGACGGCCGGGCCGCGATCGCCCTGTGCGATGGGATGGACCACACTGACTCCGATCGGTGCTTGCCCTCCGGCAACCGTCTGCTAATAGCTCGGCCGCTCACGGAAACGGGCGACGTTGGCGCGAACGTGATTCTGATGGCAGTCTGCGCGCCGCATGAACGTTTCGATCTCAAAGCCAAGTACCACATCGCCGTTGAAGCGGTAAAGGCCCTGGGACCGATCGAAGTCGAGAACATAGGAATCCGAGAGGGCGGGCAGGATCGAACGCAGCTCGGTTCGCGTACGTCCCGTCTTGGTTTGCACGTCGGACTCGCTCAGCCATTCCAGCGTGTGGTGTCCGAACAGCACCAGCACGTCTCGCAGTACGCGCTCGGTCTGCTCGTCGCCCGGAAGGCTGGCAAGTGCCCGGCCCAGACTCACAACGTGCGCCCCTAACCGTTAATCCACGCTAATGTTCGACTTCATTCTACACGCCCGCTCTAGGACGCGACAACCACCTGGTTCTTACCCGCGCGCTTCGCCCGGTACATCGCCTGGTCGGCGGCCTCGACCAGCGCGGCCGCCGCACCCGCGTTCGTGGGGTAGTTCGCCACACCGAGGGATACCGTCTGACCCACGCGCTCGCCATCCTCATCGGTGATGTGCGGGTACTGCGCCATGCTGACCCGGATGCGTTCAGCTACGGCGACCGCGCCGGCGATATCGGTCTCCGGCAGCACGATCACGAACTCCTCACCGCCGTAGCGCGCGGCCACATCGATCTCACGCAGGTTCTGCCTGATGATACCGCTCACCGCCTTGAGCACGGTGTCGCCCTTCGGATGACCGTAGCGGTCGTTGAACTTCTTGAAGTCGTCGATGTCGAGCATGATGAGCGACATCTCGTGCCCGAAGCGCTGGCAGCGCTCCATCTCCTCGTCGAGCCGCTGATGGAGATAGCCGTGGTTGTACAGATCGGTCAGGCGATCGGTCACCGACAGACGCTCGAGCTCTTCGTGGAGCAGTGCGTTCTGCAGCGCGAGAGACGACTGGTTGGCGATGCCCTGCAGACGATCCCGCTCGGCATGGGTAAGGTCACGATAGGTGGTCGAGGCGATGAGCAGCACGCCCACCGCTGAGTCGCCGGAGCGCAGGGGCGTCGCAGCCTGCGAGCGGATCTCCTCAGACCGTGTCGACCAGTTGGCCAGCTCGGAACCCGGCTGCACGTCACTCTGCTGTACGAAGCCGTCCCTGAAGGCCGCTCCGACGATCGTCTCGGACACCGAGACGACGGACCGGAACGTCTCCTCGGGTCTCCCCTGGCTCGCGCACAGCTTGAGTGTCCAGTCGTCGGAGGCGAACAGATACACCGCCGAGATCTCGGCGCCGAGGATCCCGTTTGCCCCGTCGACGATCAGGCTGGTGACATCATCGATCGAGCTGAACGTTGTGAGCGCCTTGAAGAACTCGTGCGTGAAGAAGATCTCAGCGAGGCGGCTCTCGAGTTCCTCGTTCGCCTTCTCCAGCGCTTCCTTGCTCGACTGCAGCCGCCGCTCGTGGCTCCGGATCTTGTCATAGGCTACCTGCAGTTCGACGAAGATCTTCTCCTGCTCCTCACTGCGCTTCTTGGCGATGAGCAGATCCCAGACAAGCTCGGCACCCGGTCCGGTGACGATGCCCACCGTGCGGAGGCGTTCGGTCTCGAGCGACTCGCGCACCGCCGAGTCCTCGGAAAGATCGAGCACGAGATCGAGCTCGCCCATCTGGTAGAGCTCGGACAGTTCGGCGGTGGTGAAGATGCCGAGGTCCTCTGCAAGCCGGATCGCCGGAGCCGAGCGGGAGGCATCATACACAGCGACTACCGAGAGGTTGTCGACATCGTTAAGCAGCCGAAGGACGGAGGTTGCCCGCAGGCCGCCCCCGGCGATCGCGATGCTGATATGGCCGTTGCGGGTAGCGGTGAGTGCCGCGGCCCCCGCCCGTTCCTCCATCACAAGCCTCTCCTGCGCCGGAACGCTCCGCCCGGCGTCACAGGTCCTTTATCCCGTAACGATAGCTTCTCACGACCACGAGTCCCGTATCGAGATGCAATTCCATGGTTCTCGCGTGCGCGCCACCCGTATCTTCGGCAACCAGCGGGATGCGCAAGAGTGCGAGCTGCCGCTTTGCCTCGATGATATTACGCGCGCCGATACTCGGAGCGCCGTTCTCCGAACCGAACATGACCGAACCGCCGGCGATCTTGGCGACCAACCGCCGGATGACCGAACCCTGCGTCACTTCGTCGGCGAGCGTCGGGATGGCGATCGACGCGAAGCGGCTTGCGAGCCCGTCGACGCGCGTGTCGCCCGGCGATGGCAGCATGATGTGCGCCATGCCGCCACGACGGGCGAACGCGTCCCACAGCGTGATCCCCACGCACGAGCCGAGCGCCGGCGTGACGAGGACCTTCGGGTGCTCGGCGACCGCGAGTTCGCCCGTGGCCACAAGGATGGTGTTCTCGTCGGGATCGGCCCAGTGGCCGCCTATGTCGGTGCTTACTACCATCGGTCAGACGATGCCGAGTCTGCCCAGCAGGACGTCGAGACTGTCGGGGTCGGGCAGATAGAACAGCGCCCCATCGACCACGATCTCAGTCGACAGGAAGCGAGTGACGATGAGGAGGGCCGTATCGGCCTTCATCCCGATCTCGGCGGTCACGAACTCGAGGATGCCGCCGAGCATGTCGAACGCGAACTGCGGCGGTCCGGGCAAAATGGCAAGTTCGGTGAGCCGGGCGATCGCCGCCAGGTACGCCGACTGCAGCACGCCCGCGGCATGCACCACCAGACCCTCCTCCGCTACACCGAGGGACTTCGCACTCCCCGGCTCGCGCGAGCGCAGCAGGTCCGCGAGCGCCAGCAGGTCCTGGCGAGGCAGGATGAACAGCAGCGCACCCGAGATGTCACCAAGGAGGCGGCTGTACACGGCTCCGACCAGGTTCTCGGGACCCCCGAAGACCGAGGGGACCTCGCTCACCGGCAGCAGCCTGATGTCCGGCACGTCGATGTCGACCGAGGCACCGAGCAGTTGCGAGAGGGCGGTTGCGGCATGACCCGCGCCGATACTGCCCACCTCGCCGAGCGCATCGATCTGCAGCTCCGAGAGGTGCTGTGGGTCCATGTCATCCCTCCAGTGTGAACAGTGTCCGTGGATCGAGGATGAGCGCCACACGGCCATCGCCGAGGACGGTGGCGCCGCTGAAGCCGCGCAGCCCGCGGAACAGTGGTGAGAGCGGCTTGATGACGATCTCCCGTCGCCCGATGAGACGATCGACCGCCAGCGCCCGCATCTCGTTCGCGGCTCGCATCAGCACGAGCTGCTCGGACCGCGGCTCGTCGACAGCATCGTGAGGCGCATCACCACACAACGAGGACAGCCTATGCAGCGCGACAGGGGTCCCGTCGCGAAGTATGACGACGGGATCACCGTCGATCGTGGAGAAGCGCACCTCGTAGGGCGGGAGGACCTCATCGACCGCGCTCAAGGGAAGGGCGAAGACACGACTGCCGATGCTGACCAGCAGCGCCTGGATGATCGCAAGGGTGAGCGGGAGCATCAGGGAGACGGTCATCCCGTTGCCGGGAGTCGAGCCCACCTGGATGGTCCCGCCAAGGTACTCGATCTTGCCCTTCACGACATCCATGCCCACTCCGCGCCCGGAGATGCGCGTGGCCTTCTCCATCGTGCTGAAGCCCGGCTGGCACACGAACATGAAGATGTCATGGTCCGAATACGACTCTCGCGCGGACCTGTCGACCAGCCCGCGCTGGACGGCCTTCTCCCAGATCCGCTCGACATCCATGCCCCGGCCATCATCGGCCACGGTGATGCGTATCTGGTCACGCTCGCGCTCGGCATGGAGGCGCACCGTCCCCCGCGCGGACTTCCCTGCCGCGACCCGCTCCTCGGGCGTCTCGACGCCGTGGTCGATGCTGTTGCGCAGAAGATGGACGATCGGGTCGCCGATCTCATCGAGCACCGTGCGGTCGAGCTCGATATCGAGACCGCCCATCTCCAGCGTGATGTCCTTGCCGAGGTCACGAGCAAGGTCGCGGACCATGCGCGGGAAGCGGTTGAAGATGTTTCCCACCGGGACCATGCGCGTCTGCATGACCTCTTGTTGAAGGTCGACACTGATCCGCTCGAGGGTATCAAGCGCGTCATGGAGATCGGGCCTGTCGGCATCGAGGGCGATCCGGTCGAGACGCGAGCGGACGATGACGAGCTCCCCGACCAGGTTGACGATCTCGTCCAGATGGCCGATCGGGATGCGCACTGTCTGCGTCTCGATCAGCTTGGGCACGGACCGCGAACGCTTGCCCGCAAGAGGCTGCGCGGCGCTGTCCGCCACGATCGGTACCGGCACGCTCTCGAGTACCTCGACGGTGACGGACTCGACCTCGGTGACCGCCATCGCTGCGTCGTTGACCGCATCCGCCGACGACTTGGACCTGAGGACGATGTCGAACGAACGCTCGAACTGTTCGTCCTCGATCTCACGCGCACCGGGGACCGTCTCGACCACCGTGCCCATGTGGCTCAGGCGCTTGATCGCCATGTACGCGCGCACGCCCTTGAGAACGCATCCCTCTTCGAGCGTGATACGTACCCTGTACAGGGCGCCGTCCTCGTTCTCGGCAGGAGCGACCGTCCGTTCGATGAGGCTCGGAGCGTCGCCCGGAGTGGTCACCGCACCATCGGTGCGGGCGACGAGCGCGGCCACCGTCTCGGTGATGTCGACCTCGGTACCTCCCGATGACTCATCAGCGATCACGTCCCTCACGACGTCGATCGCCCGAAGCATGAGGTCGATCAACGTGGGATCGGCCACCTGACGCCGTGATCGGACGGTGTCCATCAGGGACTCCATCTTGTGCGTCAGCTCCTGCGTGCGCACGTAGCCCATCGCGGCAGCCATGCCCTTCAGCGAATGCGCTCCGCGAAAGACGGTCTCCACCGGTTCGAGGTCGTTGGGGTCGGATTCGAGTGCGAGGAGACCCTCGGTGATCGCCTGGATGTAGTCGGCGCTCTCGCTCAGGAACACGTCTTTGTATGCGGACATGTCGTCACCCATGACGCATCACCCCCTCACCGCGCGTCTGATCTCCGCCGAAACGTGATCGAGCGGCACGATGTGTGCGACGGCACCTGCACGCATGGCCGCGCCCGGCATGCCCCACACCACACTCGTCTCTTCGTCCTGGGCGATCGTCTCGCCGCCGGCAGCGCGTATCTGCTTGAGACCGGCTGCACCGTCAGAGCCCATCCCCGTCAGCACCACACCCACCGAGCGTTCGCCGAAGCTTGCGGCGACACTCTCCATCAAGGGGTCTGCCGCGGGACGGACCCCATGCACCGGGGGCGAGTCCTCAAGTGAGAACCTCTTGTTGCTCAGACCCGTCACCCGCGTGTGGACACCATGGGGCGCGAGGTACGCGACGCCCCGCTCTACCGGCATCCCGTCCTCCGCCTCGGTGACGTAGATGTCCGTGACGCGGGAAAGGCGCCGGGCGAGCGACTTCGTGAATCCGGACGGGAGGTGCTGGACGACCATGTAGGCTGCGGACAGATCGGCGGTGAGTCCCGAGAACACGGTCTCGAGCGCCGGGGGCCCGCCGGTGGACGCGGCGATCGCCACCACACGATCTGCCGGGACCCCCGTGGTGCTCCCGGCGGAGGACTTCTCCGGCGGGAGCCCATCACGCCTGACCAGGCGGTGCCGGGGATCGACGCGGTTCGCGGTCTTGATCTTCTTCAGCAGTGTCTCGCTCAACTCGCCAAGAGAGGTCGCGACCCCTTTGGTCGGCTTCACGAGAAAGTCGACCGCGCCAAGGTCGAGCGCCTGATAGGTGGTCTCGGCGTCGCCGATCGAGCTCAACATCACGACCCGGGCCTTCGTGGTCTTCACGATGTGGGGTAGTGCCTCCAGGCCACTGAGCTCGGGCATCTCGATGTCGAGCGTGATGACGTCGGGCTGAAGCTCGTTGGCCCTCTCGATCGCCTCAAGACCCGTCTTGGCGGTGCCGACGATCTCTATCGCCGGATCGAGTGAGAGCGCACGCGTAAGCATCTGCCGTATCAGGGCAGAATCATCCACGATCAGAACCTTGATCGCAGACCGCATGGTCCCCCTATCAGGCACGCGCCGCGGACTGCAGGCATTTCTTGACCGTCTCGAGGACCTTCGTCGGCTGGAACGGCTTGACGAGGAAATCCATTGCGCCGTATTCGAGCGCCTCGACGATCATCTTCTGCTGACCCATGGCGCTGACCATGAGGACACGGGCCGTGGGATCCGCTTCGCGGATCGCCCGAAGCGCTTCGAGGCCGCTCATCTCGGGCATCGTGATGTCCATGGTGACGAGGTCCGGTCGTACCTCGGCGTACTTCTCGATCGCGTCACGACCGTTGACCGCCTCGTGGATGACGTAGCCCTCGCGCGTGAGGATGTCCCTGATCATCATCCGCATGAACGCGGCGTCATCGACGACGAGCACGGATCTAGACATCGGGATCAGCCTCCTGGGGAACGCCGGCGGACGTGAACACCGGCTTTGGAAGGGCCTTGTCGGCGTCGAGCAGGATTATGAGCCGGTCGCCGTAGTTGGCGACACCCTCGAACGCATCGGCCATCTCGCTCGCGATCGCCGCCTGCGGCGCAGGCCGGATCTCCGACACAGCCAGGCTCGCGACCTCCTGCACATGATCGACCGCAAGACCGACCGCTCCGAGCCCGCTCTCGGCGACGATGATCCTCGACGAGGGCGTCGGCACGATCGGTGCGCCACGAAGCCGCCACCCGAGATCGATGAGCGGTAGCACCTGACCACGCAGGTTGAACACGCCTTCGATGCCTTCGGGCGCATGCGGCACCGGCGTGGGCGTCTCATAGCGGATGATGCTCTGGACACGCGCGATCGGCAGGCCGTACTCCTCGTCGCACAGACCGAAGATCACGTACTGCCGCTGATCGACTACTGCTTGGCTCTCTTCCACACTTACCCCTCTTCGAGGTGGAACTGCAGGGCGGACTCCTCGAGCTTGCGGGCCATGTCCGCGAGGTCCTGGGCCGAGGAGGATATCTCCTCCATGCACGCCGTCTGCTGCTCGGCAGCGGCGGCCGTCTCCTGCGCGCTCGCGGCATTCTCCTCCACGACGGCCGCGATATCGTGCATCGCGCGATCCACGTCAGCCGTACGGCGCGCCTGCTCCGAGGTAGCCGCCGCTATCTCCTGCGCGAGTGCCGCCGTCTGCGAGACCGCGTCGGTGATCTGCCGGAGGGCATCGCCGCTGCGGCCCACGACCTCAGCGCCGACATGGACCTCGGTGATGCCGACCTCCATGTACTTGAGCGCCTTGGCCGTCTCCTGCTGCACGTCCTTGATGAGCTCGCCGATCTGCTCGGCGGCCTTGCCTGAGCCCTCAGCGAGTTTGCGGACCTCCTCGGCCACCACCGAGAAGCCGCGGCCCGACTCTCCGGCGCGCGCCGCCTCGATCGCCGCGTTGAGCGAGAGCAGGTTCGTCTGGTCGGCGATCGTGGTGATCACGTCGACGATGCTGCCGATCTCCGCCGAGCGGCGACCGAGCGTCTCGACCGAACCCGAAAGCGTCTGGATGGCGTCGCTCACCTCGCCGATCTTCGCGATGGCGTCGTGCGTCGCCTGCTCGCCGAGGGAGGCCGCCCGTGCCGCCTCGTCACTCGTGCTGCTCGCCTCCATCGCGCGGCGTGCCACCTCGTCGATGGTCGACGTGATGGCCTGCATGGCGGCCGACGTCTCCTCGACCTTGCGCGACTGCAACTCGGCGCCATGCGCGATCTGCTGCACGGAGGAGGAGATCTCCATCGAGGACGCGTTGATCTCCTGCGAGGACGCGGATAGCTGGGTGGCGGCGTTGGTGACCGACTCCGAGGAGGTGCGGACCTGACCCGCGATCCCGGCTAGCGAGCTGATGAGTGCGTTGCACTCACTGACGAGCAGCCCGATCTCGTCCTCGTTCGGCGCCGCGCCGCGGACCGTGAGGTCGCCCTGGCCGGCCTCGATCATCACGGCCCCGAGGTCACGGAGCGGTTCGAGGACGCGATGTTTGAACGCGCGCCACCACAGGAGCTGACCCGGGACAGCGCAGACGAGCATGGCCACCGCGCCGAACAGCGCCACGTACAGAAGGTCCGTGTGGTCCATCTTGAGCACGAACCAGGCGAACAGCCCGGTCGCGGTCAACCCTATGCCAACGGCCGGACCGATGGTGGCCCACGTCAACAGTGTGAACGTGTACGACAGCCCCCGCTTCACCTGGCTCGACCGGTACTCGTTCGGCATCCGGATCCCTCCTCGATCTGGCGTCCCCGCACTCCATGATCCTGTCCTACCATAGCAAAACGCCGCCCCTCATCGCAGTTCGACAGGCTTGCGATAGACGCGCTCTTTGGCGTCCACCATCTGGAACTGGCGCGCGAACGCCGGGGCGAGTCGCTCTGAGCGACCAAGCACCAGGTACCCTCCGCGTGACAGCCCCTCCCAGAACGATCTGATCATGCGCTCCTGTTCGTCGTGATTGAAGTAGATGAACACGTTCCTGCAGAAGACGATGTCGACCCCGTGTATCGGCGGATCCTCGAACAGATTCAAGTACTGGATCCGGACCAGCTTCGCGACGTCGGGCTTCATGCGGAAGACATCGCCGTCGACGTCGATGTAGCGGTGCCTGTCCGCTGCGGGTATATGCGACAGGTCCGCGACCGGGTACTCACCGCGTTTTGCGACCGCCAGGGCGTTCCGGTCGATGTCGGTGCCGGTCACTGAGAGGAACATCCCCTCGGCCCCGGTGCGTCTGATGCCATCGAGCATCGACATCGCAAGCGAGTAGGGTTCCTCGCCCGTCGCACAGCCCGCGGACCAAGCGCGCAGCAGGTGCTGCTTCCGCGCCGTCTTGGCGGCGATCAAGCTTGGAACGACCTTCTCGCGGAAGACCGCGTAGACGGTGGGATCGCGGAAGAACTGTGTCACGTTGATGGTGAGGGCATCGAGCAGCGCCGCGTACTCCTCCGGGTGATGGTCGAGGTACGCCGCGTACTGCCGATAGGTGTGGAGGCCGAGTGCGCTCAGCCTGACCGCGATGCGGCGTTCGACGTATCGGGGGCGGTACTGGGCCACGTCGAGTCCCCGCTCCTCGCGAACCTTGATGAGGAATCGGTCGAGACTGCCCCTGCTGACTGCCTCATCGAGATGCTCTGGCATGCGGACCCGGCCTCCTTCCCCCGCACTTCACGAAAGTCGTCTCCCTGAGTAGAATATGCCGAGCCATCCCGCGTGACATCACAGGGGGTCGTCCATGCACCACGCTTCACTATCGGTACGTATCATCGCACTCATCGGTGCTATCGCGCTGTTCATTCTTGCCGGTGGCGGCGCGCTCGCGGTCGCGGACGACTATCTCGCGCGTGAGGTGCTTCCCGAAGGCGCGACGGTCGCGGGACTCGATGTCGCCGGACTCACCCGTGCCGAGGCCCGCCAGCGGGTCGAGGCGGAGATCGCCCGTCCGATGTCCGAACCGGTCACGGTCACCCACGAAGGAGCGACATTCACGCTCGACGCGGGATCGATGATCAGCGTCGACGTGGCGGGCATGGTCGAGGCCGCCTTCGAGCCGAAGGCCACTTCGACGCTTCCCAACCGCGTGAAGGACCGTGTGCTCGCGCGCCCGAGCGGCGTGGATGTCGAGGTCCTGCTTACGTTGGACGATGCACAGATCGCGGCCTGGCTCGATTCTGTCATCGCCTCGGTGGACACCACGCCGAGTGATGCGACCATGACGGTCGAGGCAGGCAAGATGGTCGTGGTCCCATCGCGGGTTGGCGAGACGGTGGATCGCGCGGAGACGACGACACATCTGGAAGAGGCGTTGGCGAGCGGCATCAAGTCCGTGGAGCTCGCCGTGGACCACATCGAGCCCGAGGTGATCGAGTCGAACCTCGGCACGGCGATCCTCGTGGACATCTCGGAGCGCCACCTCTACCTGTACGACAAGGGTGCACTGGTGAAGGACTACGGCGTTGCGGTCGGGACCCCCAGCCACCCCACGCCGACGGGGAACTTCCAGATCACGCTCAAGCGCTACATGCCGACGTGGTCCAATCCGGGCTCGGCCTGGGCGGCTGGCATGCCCGCGACGATCGGTCCGGGTCCGAGCAACCCGCTCGGGACGCGCGCGCTCAATCTCGATGCCCCCGGCATCCGTATCCACGGGACGACGGCCGACAGCTCGATCGGCACCGCTGCTTCTCACGGCTGCATGCGCATGCACCGCAAGGATATCGAGGACCTCTACGAGCGTGTCGAGGTCGGAACGCCGGTCTTCATCGTCCGCTAGCGGCGACGCGAGACGCGGTCTTCGATCTCGGCCTCCCCATCGGGCTCCCGCCGTGCGGCCGTGAGCGCCGCCAGGGCGTCATCGCGCTGATGCACCGGGACGCGGACCGCGAAGCCGCAGAGGCTTCCGAGTGCGCGGGGCGTGGGGATGAGCACCACGTCAGTCCCGGCCTCGAGCAGAACCTCCTCGGCCTTGAGAGCGTCGTGCGTGCCGGCGAACCCGAAGACGGCGAACCGCTCCTTCTCGACGCTCATCGGCAGATATCCCGCATGGCATCGAGCGTGGCGTCGACATCCTCATCGGCGAGGTTCCAGCCGAGCCCGAAGCGCACCGCTCCCATCTCGAGGGTACCGACCGCAAGATGCGTCCACGGGCTGCAGTGCAACCCGGCCCTGACGGCGATCCCGAACCGCCGATCGAGTGCGAAAGCGATCTCGTCCGGCGCAAGCTTCTCGTGAGCGATGCTCACCACGGGAACGCGCTCATCTCCCGGCGGCGGACCGAGCACGGTGATGCCGGCGATATCGAGGAGTCCCTCGTGGAGCCGTCGGGCAAGCCGCCGTTCACGCGCCCGGATCGCGTCGCCGTTCTCCGCAAGATACTCCGCAGCGGCGCCCAGGCCCGCGATGCCTGGCCCGTTGCCGGTGCCCGCCTCGTAGCGATCGGGACGCGCATCGGGCTGGGCGACCTCCTCGGAGCGTCCGCCGCTGCCGCCCTGCACCAACTCCTTCGGCTGGAAGCCCGGCGCGAGATGGAGCACGCCCACACCCTGCGGGCCGAGCAGTCCCTTGTGGCCCGGCGCGGCATACGCGTCAGCGCCGAGCACGGTCAGATCGAGCGGGAGGTGACCCGCCGCCTGCGCACCGTCCACGAGGATGACCGCCCCGTGCTCGTGCGCGATGTCGACGATGTCGCCGATGGGCTGGACCGCACCGGTGACGTTGGACGCGTGCTGGCAGACGACCATGCGGGTCGGGCCGGCCATCACGGCGTGCTCGAGTTCGTCGGGATCGATCCGGCCCTGGGCATCTGCGGGCACGCGCACGACCTTCACCCCCCGCGACTCAAGGACCGCGAGCGGGCGCACGACAGCATTGTGTTCCACCGAGGACACGACCACCCTGTCGCCATGCTTGAGCGTCCCCTTGAGTACCAGGTTGATCGCCTCGGTGCAGCCGGGCACGAAGATGGCGTCACGTGTGTCGGCGATTCCCAGGAGCGCCGCCACTGCCGCGCGAGCGTGCTCGACGGAGCGCGCCGAGGCCAGCGAGAGTGCATGCGCGCCGCGTCCCGGGTTGCCGCCGGCCTCGGCCATCGCGCGCACCATCGCCTCGAGGACGACGGGCGGCTTCGGCCACGAGGTCGCGGCGTGATCGAAGTAGCGGGTCTCGGAGATCGCCGTCATGGTCTAGCCGTGCCCCCCGCCCGCCATCATGTCGGCGGCATGCTCCAGCACGCCGGCGACGAAGCCGAACGACTCGCGCGCGGCCTTCTCGGAGCCCGGCAGGTTCACGATGAGCGTCCGCCCGCGTTGCGCCGAGGTCCCGCGCGAGAGCATCGCGCGGCCGGTGATCGCGAGGCTGCCCGCACGGATCGCCTCGGCGATGCCGGGCACGACGCGGTCTGCGATCGCGAGCGTTGTCTCGGGCATCACGTCGCGCGGACCGAGCCCCGTGCCGCCCGTGGTGAGCACCACGTCACAGCCGTCATCGTCGGCCATCCGGACGAGCGCCTCGGCGATCGTGGCAGCGTCGTCGGGGACGATAGCGTAGGACACCACGTCCCACCCGCGCTCCACGCACAGGCCCCGCAGTGCCGCTCCCGAAGAGTCGTTCTGGCCGGTGCGCGTGTCCGAGGATGTGAGGATCCCGATCCGAAGCGACGGCATCAGACCTCAGCCTCCACGACGGTCACCGTATCGCCCGTGCTCACCGGGCCACCCTCGACGACGGTCGCGAAGATGCCCTCCTTCGGCATGACACAGTCGCCCGCCTGGTAGTAGATGGCGCACTTCGTGTGACACTCCTTGCCGATCTGGCTCACCTGAAGCAGGGTCCCGCCCACCTTGAGGCGCGTTCCGACCGGAAGCGAGACCAGATCGATGCCTCGCGTGGTTATGTTCTCGGCGAAGTCGCCGGCATCCACATCGAGACCCTTCGCCTGCATCTTGGCGATCGACTCCTCGGCGAGCAGGCTCACCTGGCGGTGCCAGTCGCCGGCATGAGCGTCGCCGTCGAAGCCGCGGTTCTCGACGAGCACGCCTTCGGTGCCCGGTGTCTTGCGCACCGTCTTCTTCTCGGACAGGTTGATCGAGACCACCTTTGCTACCATTTGCTAGTCCTCCTCGCGAGTCCAGGTGCCCGATGCGCCGCCGCTCTTCTCGAGCAGGCGCACGGACGTGATCTCCATGCCGCGGTCTACGGCCTTACACATGTCGTACAGAGCGAGTCCGCTCACCGCGGCAGCGGTGAGCGCCTCCATCTCGATGCCCGTCTTGCCGTCGGTCTCTACGACCGCGGTGATGCGCACCTCGGCGTCACCGGGCTCGAGTTCGACGCTCACCTTCGTGATGGGCAGCGGGTGGCAGAGCGGGATGAGATCGCTCGTGCGCTTGGCGGCCTGGATGCCGGCGATGCGGGCAACCGCGAAGACGTCGCCTTTGGGCGCGCGACCTTCGACGATCATCGCGAGCGTCCCGGGACGCATCCGCACGACCGCCTCTGCCATGGCGCGTCGGTGCGTGACCGGCTTGCCGGCCACATCCACCATGTGCGCCGCCCCATGCTCGTCAAGATGCGTCAGGCGCCTCCCGCCAGCCATCTTCAGCCTCCGATCTGTGACATGCGCCGAACGGTGCCCATCTGCATGTGGTGCCCCTCGGGCTTGGCGTCGAGCGCCTCGCGTATCACGGCGCGCACGTCCTCATCGGTACCGGTGCGCAGCACGCTCCGGACATCGATCTCGTCGTCGGAGAACAGGCACGTCCTCAGCTTGCCGTCGGCGGTGAGCCTCAGGCGGTTGCACTCGCCGCAGAAGTGGTGCGACAGCGGCGAGATGACGCCGAGGGTGCCCCGCGCACCCGGGAATCGGTAGTAGCGCGCCGGTCCCCAGCCGCCCGGTGCGGCGTCGCGCTCGACGGCGGCGAGTTCGCCGAGACCCGCAGCCGATCCCTCGGTCGCGAGCCGCTCGAGGATCTCGTCGCTGGACACGTGGTCGGCCGCACTCCAGCCGTCGGCCTCGGAACTCGTGCACGAGTGCTCGCCCACGTCGCCCACCGGCATGTACTCGATGAACCGGACGTGCAGCGGGCGGTCCATCGTCATCCGCGCGAAGCCGACCAGGTCCTGATCGAGCGAGCGCACGACGACGACATTCAACTTGACGGGATCCATCCCCACGGCGAATGCGGCGTCGAGACCGGCGAGGACGTTTGAGAGATCGCCGCCCCGGGTGACCTGCGCGTACACCTCAGGATCGAGCGTGTCGAGCGAGATGTTGATGCGCCTGAGCCCGGCCTCGGCCAGATCAGCGGCGTACTTGGGGAGGAGCGTGGCGTTGGTGGTGAGCGCGATCGCCTCGATGCCAGTGGTCTCGCGCAGCCGGCGCACGTGATCGACGATACCGAGCCGCACCAGCGGCTCGCCGCCGGTGAGCCGGATCTTGGAGATCCCCTCGCCGGCGGCGATCGCCGCGAAGCGCTCGATCTCCTCGAGAGTGAGCACCTGGTCGTGCGCCTTCCACTCCACGCCGTCAGGGGGCATGCAGTAGACGCACCGCAGGTTGCAGCGATCGGTCACGCTGATTCGCAGATAGTCGATGCGCCTGCCGAAGCTGTCAGTCGCCACTGGGCGTACCTTTCAGGAACGTGGCCTCCACCAGATCGGCGAGGCTCTCGGCATCATCGAGGCCGAGGACGGGGACAAGGCCGACGGCGATGTCATCGTTGTCGGTCACGAGCGCGAAGAGCTCCGAGGCCTCGCAGACGAGCTCGGTCGAGCGGGCGCGACGCGATACCTCTATGCGCACATCGCCCGCACGGCGGTAGCCCTCGGTGAGCAGGATGTCCACATCGCTGGCGAGCGTCAGCAGCTCATCGAGAGAGGCTTCGTGGTCCATACGCCGTATCATGCCGAGCTTGGAAGGCGAGCTCACGAGTGTGACGGCTGCGCCGGCGCGCGCATGACGCCACGAGTCCTTCCCGGGCACGTCGATATCGAAGTCGTGTACGTGGTGCTTCACGCTGCCCACGCGGTAGCCGCGCCCGGAGAGCGCACGGATGAGCCGCTCCATGAGCGTCGTCTTACCGGAATCGCTCTTACCGACGATGGAGACGACCGGGATACCGGCCTGTCCGGTCACGCTAGAAGCACCCGAGGTCGCAGTTGTGGACGCGCACGCCTGCCGCGTCGGCCGCCGCGCCGGCGACCTTGTAGGGAACGCCCTGGTCCTCGGCGAACTTGCGCAGCACCGGGCAGGTGATCTTGCCGTCGACGGCTTTGGCCGCGATGACGGCCTTCATCTCATCGGTGATCTGAGCGGTCCAACGTGGATCGGTGAACTTCTGTGTCTCGCTGCTCACGCCGTACCTTCTTCCATATCGAGGCGGATACACATGACCGACGCGCCGGCGGGGATGAACGACTCCCCCTCCGGCAGTGAGATGAGGCAGTTGCCCCGGTGCATGGCGGTGAGCAACGCCGAGGACTGGTTGCCCGAGACGGCGGCCTGGTAACTCCCGTCGCCGCTCGCGGTGAGGCGCCCGCGCAGGAAGTACCGCCGGTCGGCCTTCTTCTTCACATCGTGTGTGAGCGTCGCCACCGCCCGCGGGCGTGCGAGCGCCGTGTAACCGGCCATCTTGCGGAGGGCCGGGCGTACGAACATCTCGAAGCCGACCATCGTCGACGTAGGGTTTCCCGGCAGGCCGAAGAACGGCGTGCCATCGATCGTGCCGAAGGTCTGCGGCGCGCCCGGGCGCATCGCGACGCGCCAGAAGTCCAGTTCGCCGATCTCCTCGAGTACCTTCTTGACCACGTCGAAGTCGCCCATCGACACGCCGCCGGTCGTGATCATGAGGTCGTACTCGGGAGCGCGGGAGAGCAGGGCGCGCGTGTCGGCTTCGTTGTCGCGGGCCACGCCCAGAACGTGCGGCTCGCCACCGGCGGCGAGTACCTGGGCCGAGAGCGAGTACGAGTTGGAGTTGCGAATCTGGCCGGCACCCGGCTTCTCGGTCACGTCGACGAGCTCATCACCCGTGGAGACGATCGCGACACACGGACGCCTGTGAACGAGCAGCTCGGCGTGGCCGACCGAGGCGGCGAGTCCGATTCCCGCAGCGCCGATCACTTCGCCTTTCAGCAGAACCGCCTCACCGGCGCGTACCTCCTCGGCGCGTCCGCGAATGTTCTCGCCGGACTTCGCGCTCGTCAGGATCTCCACCGTGCCGCCGGCGCCGCCGTTGTTCGCGCCTGCGCGCGTGCGTTCGACCATCACCACCGCGTCCGTCCCCGAGGGAACGGGAGCACCCGTCATGATGCGCGACGCCTCGCCCGGACCCACGCGTCGCTCCGGTGCCACGCCCGCCGGGATGTGCTCGACGACGTTGAGTGTGACGGGGTTCTCCTCGCTCGCGTTCGCGACATCGGCATAGCGCAGGGCGTAGCCGTCCATCGCCGAGTTGTCGAACGGTGCGACGTCGATGTCCGAGATGACATCCTCGGCGAGCACGCGGCCAAGCGCAGCGAGCAGCGGCACACGCTCGGGCTCCAGTACCTCGATGCGAGAGAGGACCTGTGCAGTGGCTTCCTCTACCGTGATCACTCGGGCTCCTCCTCGGCGGATGTGACGCGGGCCGGATTCGTGTAGATCACTAGCTTACCCCCACGGGCATAGCCCACGAGCGTGATGGCGGCGCGTTCGGCCACCTCGGCTGCAAGATCGGTGACCGCGGTGCGCGACGCCACCAGCGGCACGCGAGCCTTGGCGGCCTTGACCGCCATCTCATAGCTGATGCGGCCCGTCGTGAGCAAGAGCGCGTCGACGGTGGAGATGCGGTCCAGCCAGGCGCGGCCGAACAGCTTGTCGAGCGCGTTGTGCCGGCCTACGTCCTCGCGGACGAGGACGAGCTCGCCATCGACGCCGAGGCCGCATGAGTGCATACCCCCGGTATCGCGATAGGCCGCCGCGGCACGCGCAAGCTGACCCATGAGGTCGTAGATCTCTTCCGATGAGACAACGGCCGAGGAGACGACCGGCTCGATGCCGCGAGCATGGCCGAGCGAGGCGAACGTCACACCCTTGCCGCAGCCCGACGTGACGTAGCGCTTGCGCTCGGCCACGTCGGCCGGCGCCTGTTCGCTGCTGCGCACGTAGACGAGGCCGCGCTTGTGGTCCATGTCGACGCCTTCCAGAGCCTCCCGGTCGGTGAGGAAGCCCTCGGACACCAGGAAGCCGATGCCGAGGTCCTCGAGGTCCTCGGGCGTGCCCTGCATGGTGGCGATCTCGTCATCGTTGAGGAACACGGTGATCGGCCGCTCCGAAGGCATCCCACGCTGTCGTCTCGTGCCGACCTCGATCACCGAGACGCGGGGTGCCGAGCCGCCGGCGTCGGCCGCTGCCTCGTCCCGGACCTCGAGCAGTTCCTCGGGAGTGTTCACGTTCACGAGGCTCTTCAGGCCCGGGTCGACCCGCCGCAGCGTATCGAGAGAGACTTCCACGGTCTTGACGAGCGGGAGGATCGACACGAGACGGCGCCGACCCGACTCGAGCAGACGACGGGCGACGGGCAGGCAACTCACGTGGTAGAGCGCGAGCAGCGGCTCGGGACCCTTCTCGGAAGTGGGGAGCACCATCTGCGCCCCGTCGCGCACATCCCATAGCGCACGAACCACCGATGGCTCGAGCCACGGCATGTCCGCAGCGAGCGCGAGGACCCACTCCTCCCCGGCGTTGGCGAGCGCCGTGACGAGCCCGCCGAGCGGGCCCTGGTAGGCGACCTCGTCGGCGAACACGCGGACCCCGGGCGCGAGTCCGGCGTTGTCGAGCGCCTCGGGCCGGTTGGTGACCACGATGACGCTTGAACACACCTGTGCGGCGATATCAGCGACGCGGGCCACGAGCGGCTCGCCGTCGAAGGGCAGCAGCGTCTTGTCGACGCCCATCCTCTGTGACCGGCCGCCCGCGAGAACCGCCGCGGTCACCGGAATGCGTGTTGTCTCCTGCACTCATCCTCCGTCGCGACTGCCGGATCGCGAACCGGGCCTCATGGAGCCGTCAGCAACTCCCGTATCATACCCCTGACCGTACTTCGGTGGCAGCGGCCACGCGCACCGCCGTCGCCTTGAACAGCGCGAGCACCTCGGCGCCCGGCTCGAGCGCCAGCTCACGGGCCGAGGCACGAGACACCGAAGCAGCAAGCCGCAGACCATCGGCGGTGAGGCTCACCCGGTCGCTGCTGCCCCGATGTTCCACCGCCTCCACGCGCATGGCCATGTGGTTGCGCGCCGATGAGAGCGGCAAGTCCGAGCCCGCCTCGAACAACAGCACGTCCTCCGGCCGGATGCCGATCAGCACCTCGGTGCCCACCGGTAGGTCCGTACAAGCGAACACGACCGAGTCCTCCACTGACATCCGGGCGATACCTTCCTCGGTGGCGTCGATCCGACCACGCAGCGGCACATCCATGCCGATGAAGTCCGCGACCCAGTCGTCCGTGGGGACACCCATGACCTCATCCACACCGCCCGAGCGCACCACGCGGCCTTCGTTGATGATGCTCACCCGGTCGGCCACCACCATCGCCTCGTCCTGGTCGTGGGTGACGTAAAGCGCCGTCACACCCTCCCCGGAGAGGATCTCGGAGAAGTCAGCCACGAGGCGTCGCTTGATGAGCGGATCGAGATATGAGAGCGGCTCGTCGAGCAGCAGGATGCGCGGCTCGAGTACGAGCGCGCGGGCGAGCGCCACTCGCTGCGCCTCGCCTCCGGAAAGACGGAGCGCGGAGGACTTCTCGGTCCCGCTGAGGCCCACACGCTCGAGCGCCGCGGCGACACGCTCGGAGCGCTCGGCTTTCGGCACTCGGCGGAGCGCCATGCCGTAGGCAACGTTCTCCTCGACCGTGCCTTTGAAGAGGTACGGGTTCTGGAACACCGCCGCCATCATCATGCGCGCCTGCTTGTCCCCCGCCTCGACTTCACGTCCGTCGAGCAGCACACGACCCCCGGTCGGCCTCTCGAGCAGGCCGAGCACGCGCATGAGGGTCGACTTCCCCGAGCCCGACGGCCCGAGGATGGCATGGGTCTCACCATCGCAGAGCTCGAATCTCCCCACGTCCAGGACCGTACGCTTGTGATAGCGGACGCTGACGTTCTCGGCGGTGATGATCGGCGTGCCGCCGCAGCGCGCAGCCCTAACGCTCATAGCGGCCCCCCGACTGCTGCAGCGCCGTGAGCCCGTTGTTGATCGCGAACGAGATTCCGATGAGGATGAACCCGAGGGCCATGGCAAGGCCGAAGTTGCCCTTGCGCGCCTCGAGCACGATCGCCGTGGTCATCACGCGCGTGGAATGCTCGACGTTACCGCCGACGATCATCACTGCGCCCACTTCCGAGATGATGCCGCCGAACCCGGCGACCACCGCGGCCATCACGCCCTTGCGCGCCTCCTTGACGGTGAGCGCGCCCTCCTGCCATGCCGACGCGCCGAGCGACCGGGCCTGCAGTCGCAGCTCCGTCGGGACCGATGCGATCGCGGCAGCCGTCACTCCGGTGACGAGCGGGGTGGAGATGATCACCTGTGCGGCGATCATGGCCGGCACGGTGAACAGCATGCGTTCGGGGGTCATGTCGAACATTCGCTCGACAAGATCGAAGATGGGGCCGCTGCGCGACAGGAACAGGTACACGATCAGACCGACCACAACCGGCGGCAAGCCCATCCCCGTGTTCACGACGATCATCACGAGCCGCCGGCCGTGGAACCTCCTGGAGCCGATGAGGTAGCCGAGCGGGATGCCGATGATCATCGCGATGAGGACCGAGATGCCCGAGGTCCTCAGCGAGAGAAAGATGATCTCGTACGTGCCGAAGTCGAAACTGAACAGGAGTTTCGACGCGTCGACGATCGATTGCCAGAGTACCTCCATGTCGCTCCTCCACAGTGATGCGGGGCGCCGCCGCAGCAGCGACGACGCCCCACGAAAGCGAGCGGTAACGGTCCTGCTACTGGGCGTTCGGGAAGAACAGCGGAGCGCCGAACTCCTCGATGCCGTAATCGGCGATGACGGCCTGGCCCTCTTCGCTGACGATCCAGTCGGCGAACGCCTGCGCGCCCTCCATGTTGGTGGCGTCGGTGACCGGGATGACGCCGTACTGGTTGAACAGTGAGGTGTCGCCCTCGACCAGGATCTCGAGTGCGAGCGTATCCTTGAGGTTCAGGTACGTCGCACGGTCGGTCATCGTGTATCCGGGTGTCTCGGATGCGATCTTGAGAACGTCGCCCATGCCCTGGCCGGCCGACATGTACCAGCCACCGGTGGGCGTGATCGCGGCCTTGGTCCACAGGTTCTTCTCTGCGGTGTGCGTGCCGGAATCATCGCCACGGGACACGAACGTGGCACCCGCATCAGAGATCTTCTTCAAAGCATCGACGACAGTCAGGCCCTTGATACCCGCCGGGTCGGCAGCCGGACCCACGATGATGAAGTCGTTGTACATGACGTCCTGGCGCTCGGTGCCGTAACCGTCAGCAACGAAGGCCTCTTCCTTGGCCTTGGCGTGCACGAGCAGCACATCAGCGTCCTTGTTCTGGCCAAGCTCGAGCGCCTCACCGGTGCCCACCGCGATGACCTCGACCTTGTACTCCGGATGTGCCTCTTCGAATGCCGGGATCAGCACATCGAAGAGTCCTGAGTCCTGGGTGGACGTGGTCGACGCGAGGATGAGATCGGTGGTCTCGATCGGTTCCTCGACTACCTCCTCGGTCTCCTCCTCGACGACCTCTTCCTCGGGGGCGCAGGCGGCAAGCGAGAACACCAGCGCGAGAGAGAGGGAGACGAGCAGGAAGCGCCAGACGGCAGTACCCCTCAAGCGATCGATCATGAGTGCTCCTTTCCAAGTACGGGAGGCGGGTCCGTTTCCGGTTCCCACCCTACAGGCCCTGCGTCCGTGGCGGCCGCTCTTCCGCGGTAGGCTCACAGGGCTCGGAGGCTATAGCCCGCGCATCGGGCGCGGGTTGCTAGGAGGCAGTGTAACGCAACGGTGCAAGTGACGTGCAAGTCTGAGCAAGCGTGAACCGGTGCTCGGGGAGTTCGAGACGTCGGCGCTTCAGGCCGCGTCCACCCGATCGGGGCGCTCAGTCAGCGCGATCAGCCGATGCACGATGACGCCTGCGAGGAAGCCGGCCGCCATGTTGGTCAACAGCGCCACCACCACGGTCACCGCCACTACCGCGATATCCCTGGCCAGCTTCACGTGGCGCACGAACTTGACGAGCTCGAGACCCACCATGAGCATCATCGCGCCCACGATGGCCTGCGGGAACGCAGCGAACAGCCCCGCGATCGATCCGGCGAAGAACAGACCGAGCACGATCTCGATCGTGCCTTCGATGAAGTTCGTGCCCGCCGTGCGTGCGCCGTAGAAGTACTGCCCCACCAGCCCGCCAGCGCCGTGACACATCGGCATTCCTCCGAAGACCGGCGAGACGAGATTCATGACGCCGTGGCTGAACGCAAGCTTCCGCGGGCTCACGTGCTCATCAGGCCAGTAGCTCGTGATGAGTGAGGAGGTGGCGATGACCGCGTTCGCGGCGGTGAGCGGCACCTGCGCGAACCCCGCAAGCAGCAGGGTCTCCCATACCTCGGCGGGGGTGAACCTGGCGATGGGCGGCAGGCGAAACTGCACGGGAGCCAGCCCGTCGAAGCCGCCCTGGAACAGCATGATGAGGAGCCCGCCACCAACCAGCACGATCGCCGCAGGCGCGTACTTGTTCTTGCGCAGCGTGAACACGATGACAACGCCAGCGATGGCCAACAGCCACGAGGCGGAGCTCAACCTGACGGCTTCTGTGGCAAGCAGGATGCCGAGCGTCACTTGGATTCCCATCACCACGGACTTCGGCGTGACACGCGCGACCCACGTGATGGCCCCGGTAGCGGCCAGGAGGAACCACACGATGCCCATGCCGAGCCCCGAGGCGGCGACCATCGAAGGAGTCCAGTGCTGCGCGATCGCCACCACCGCAAGCACCTTCATCGGCTCGATCGGCATCGGCAGGCGGTAGACGAGCCCGGTCACGATGTTTGCGAGCCCCATCATCACGAGAAAGCCGGCCGGGTCGAGGCCGCAGACGACGATGTACCCGATCGCAAGTGGCATCAGGGTACCGAAGTCGCCCATCGAGCCGGCGAACTCGCTCAAGTTCAGCCTGATGGCCTGCTTCGGCATCGACGTCGCCTCACCCGGCTACAGCTCGGCGCGCAGGTAGTCCGCGAGCGCGAGGCCGGCGCGCGTGAGCGTGCGCCTCGGGAGAACCAGGAAGAGCGGTCGCTCCACGGGGAAGCCGGCCCCCTTGATGGCCGCCACCGAGCCCAACTCGATAGCCTTCTGCGCGACTTGCATGCTCACGATGCCGAGGCCCATGCCACCTTCGACAGCGCTTACGATCGCCTCATTCGTGCCGAGCTCCATAACGACGTCCAGTTCGGTGGGATCCACTCCGCTGCGGCGGATGACGTCCTCGGCGGCCATGCGCGTGCCCGAACCCACCTCCCGGACGATGAACGGTTCGCCCGTGAGCTGCGCGAATGAAACGGGCGCACCGGAGGCAAGGGGATGGTCGGTGGGGCAGATGAGCCCGAGGTCGTCGCAGCCCAGGCGCTCGTAGAGCACTCGGGCTCCGTGGACCTCGGCGCCACACATCCCCAGGTCTGCCTCGCCCGCTTCCACGTGCGCCACCACATCCGCGCTGTCGTATACGCGCAGTGTCACGCCCACGTCGGGATACTGCCGGAGGAATCCGCCGAGCAGGCGCGGCAGGAGGTACTGGCCGGGAGTGGTACTGGCGGCCAGCGTGAGACGGCCGCTCACGGTCTCCGAGACCGCCTCGATCGACTCGCGGGCCTCCTCGATCTCGGCGAGTACCTTCCGGGCGTGCGGCAGGAGCGCGCGACCAGCCTCGGTGACCGCCACCTTGCGATACCCGCGATCGAGGAGCGTAACCGAGATATCGGCTTCGAGCGCCTGGATCTGCATGGTCACGGCCGGCTGCGAGATGCCGAGCACCCGTGCCGCCTCGGAGAACGAGCCGTGGTCGACCACGGCGAGGAAGGTCCTCAGCTGGCTGACGTTCACGCGCGCCTCCCGACGTATAAGCACTCGTGATACGCATGCTACCGCACTCCCGGTTGTCATGACGCGTGATTGCGTGGCACACTGGCTAAGTGAGAAGCTTTCTCACATGAGGAGGTGACCCGGTGACTGCGGCACGTGCACTGTACGGGGGGGCGCGCATGAGCGCGCAGCGCGCACGGATCGCCGAAGCGGTTCTCGGCATGCCAGGCGCCTTCACGGCGGAGGACCTGCACCGAGCGGTGATCGCCGCCGCACCCGGGATCGGGCTCGCCACGGTCTATCGCGCTCTCGCCGCGATGCAGGCCTCGGGCGCCATCGCCACCGTCGGCGACCGGCGGGGCTCGGCGCTCCTGGTCCGGTGCGAGCGCCACGACCACCATCACCATCTTGTATGCACCAGATGCGGCGGCGTCGTGGGTATCGAGTGCCCGCTCGGCGATGCGGCACTCGCGTCCGCCGAGCGCGCCGGCCACCTCGTGACGCGCCACGAGATCACCCTCTACGGCCTGTGCGCCGGCTGCCGGGCGCGCGGGGAAGGTGACGCCTGATGTCCCACATCCATATCCCCGACGGGGTCCTCCCCTGGTGGCTGTGGCTCGGCGGTTGGATCCTCGCCCTCGGACTGCTCGCCGTGGCCTCGCGCTTCGCAGGCCGCGCCGAGTCGCGCCGCGCGGTGCCGCTCATCGGCGCCGTCTCCGCGCTCGTACTCGTGTCGATGGGCACCGAGATCGTCCCCTTGGCCTATCACATCAACCTCACGGTCATCGCGGGCGTGCTGCTCGGGCCGTGGCTCGGTGCGATCTCGGCGTTCATCGTGGTACTCATGCTCGCGCTGATGGGCCACGGGGGCATCACGGTCGCAGGCCTCAACACGCTCGTGATCGCCACCGAGATGGGGCTGGGATGGGCGCTCATGCGCGGCGGGACACGACTGCTCGGCCGGACGAGGATCCGGCCGGTGGCGGCCGTCACCACCGTCGTGACACTCGCGCTCACCACCACGATGCTCGTGGGCATCGTGGCGCTCGCCGGTACAGACGCAACCGCCCGGGAGACCGGAGCGCTCGATGCCGAAACGCTCGAGCTCAGGGACCCGTTCTCCGACGGCGTGCTGTCCATCGGACTCCTCGGCGAACATGAGGGCGAGTCCGGGGAGGAACACGCCGCGCACCCCGGTGAGGGCGGACTGTCGGTCGGCCGTTTCGCCGCGGTCGTGTACACCCTGGGACCGCTCGGCTGGTTGCTCGAAGCGCTCGTGACGGCCGCTATCCTCGGCTATGTGGCGCGCGTTCGGCCGTCGCTCGTGTTCGGGGAGGCCGCTCCGGAAGACCAGCACTCGCACTTCGGCGACGAACACGGGAGGCACTAGTGGACGTCACCGCGGTCGACCGCTCCGCCGTGCTGGGCGACACGCTGCTCCACCGCGCAGCGCCCACGAGCAAGCTCGTGGCCGCGGGCCTGCTGCTCGGCGCGGTCGTGAACGTGAACGACCCGCTGGTCGCAGCCGGGCTCGCGCTGTCGCTCACCGGAGCCGCGGCCGCCGTGCGCTTGCCGCTCCGGAAGATGCTGCCGCTCGCCCTGTACCCCGCGCTCTTCGCACTCGTCTTCGCCTTCGCCGCCGCGCCCGGTCCGGTGACCGGCGCGCTCGTCGTGCTCAAGGCGGTGACGGCCGCACTCGTCGCGGTGACGCTCATGTTCTCCACGCCCTACCCGCAGGTCTTCGCGCCGCTGCAGTGGGTGGTGCCCTCGATCGCCGGTGACGCGCTGCTCATGACCTACCGGTCGCTGTTCATCCTCGCCGACAAGTTCGGCGACCTGCTGCGCGCGGTCCGTCTGCGCTCCGGCATCTCCGCCCGCCAGCCCGTCCGGGCGGCCCGGGCGACCATCCGGGCGCTCGGGGGGCTGCTGCTGTACTCGTTCGACCTGTCGCAGCGCGAGTACGACATCCTGCGGGTGCGCGGGTACGAAGGCCGGCTGCGGGTGAGTCCGCGAGCCAGCACCGAGCCGGCGGCGGACGCCGCAGCCATAGCGTATGCGGCCATCATCCTGGTGGTGGTGCTCGCGTTCCGCGCCTTCTCCGTCGGCCTCGCCGGCTACGGCTGGCTCGTGACCGTGGCGGGCGCGCTCGACCTCCTTGCAGGCCTGCTGATCGGACGGAGACGCCGATGAAGGAACACACCCACGACCACGGACCGCTCGCGGGCGCCGACGAGGTCGTCCGCATCTCGTGCATCCGCCACACCTACGAGGACGGCACATCAGTCCATCTGTGCGGCCTGGACTTCCTGGCGCACGCCGGTGCACGCGTGGCGGTGCTCGGTCCCAACGGAGCCGGCAAGACGACGATGCTCTTCCATATCCTCGGCCTGTTGAGAAGCCAGGAGGGCGAGGTGAAGGTGTTCGGCGTGTCGCCTGCCGATGAGTGGCCCGCGATCCGCCGCCGCATCGGTGTGGTGCTGCAGAACGTGGACGAACAGCTGCTGGCGCCCACTGTCATCGACGACGTGGCGTTCTCGCCCCGCCAGTACGGCCTGCGCGAGTCCGAGGCCCTCGAGCGTGCCCACCGCGCGCTCGGACTGCTCGGTATCGAGCACCTGGCCGACCGCGTCCCGCACAGCCTCTCGGGTGGCGAGAAGCGCAAGGTGGCGCTGGCCGGAGCGCTCGTCATGGATCCGGAGTTGCTGGTGCTCGACGAGCCGTTCGAGGGGCTCGATCCAACCTCGCGCTCAGCCCTGCTCGGCCTGATGGGCACGCTTGCGACCGAGCGGGGCATGACCATCGTGATGTCCACACACGACATCGACTCGGTGCCCGAGTTCGCCGACTACGCCTACGTGCTCGCCCCCGGTGGCAAGATCGCGCTCTCCGGCACGCCCGAGGAGCTCTTCGCGAGCGCGGACGTGCTCGCCGAGGGCAACATCGAGCCGCCGATCCTCGCCGAGCTTTTCGCACGCCTCAAGGAGCGCGACCCCAGCGCGCCGCCACTGGCGCTCTCGGTACCCGAGGCGGTGGAGGCGCTGGTCTCCTGGAAGGGCTGCCCGGAGCCGCAGCAGGACGAGACACCTTAGCGCAGCGGCCTGACGGTCTCACACGCCATGCCCATCACGTCGTCTCCCTCTATTCAGCTTGGCGCGCCTGTCGAGCCCCGCGCGTATCACTCCTCGATCGGGAAGATGGCCGTGATCCCCTCGCGAGACACCGCGATGAACTGCGGAGACGCTACCAGACGCTCGTCCTCGACGCGGTAGATTGACGCGTTCGTGATCGCGTAGAAGTCCTTGTTCTTGCTGTTGAGCGAATCCGAAAGGCGCGCACCCTCGAGGATATGCATCTCTCCCTCGATACGGTGGTCCTTGGTGATGATCATGACGCGTACGGTGTCCTTCTTGGTGATTGCCATTATGCCGCCCTTCGGATGGTGTGCGGCGCCCCGCCCGTCAATCCTTCGCTATGATCGTACCCACGTGCTCACCCGCGAGGGCGCGCGTGAGATTGCCGCGCTCCAGCCCGTTGATGATCTGCACCTGGTCGATGACCTGGCTGTTCCTGAGGATCTCAAGGCAGGGCCGCTCGAGGATGAGGTCGTCGAGGCCCATCGCCACCAGTTCGGAGACAGAGATCTGCGGGATGAACTCGGCGCCCGGATCCTTCTTCGGGTCGTCGGTGTACAGGCCGCGCTCGTCCTTCACGTAGATCATACTGCGCGCGCCGATCAGGTCCGCCATGAGCAGCGCGCCCACATCGGTGCGATGGATCGGGATGCGTCCCTTCTCGGGCGGGATCGCGAAGAAGTCGTACGGCGGCATGCCCTGGGTCACAGGGATACCGCCCTGCGCGAAGTAGTTGGGGAGCTTCATGATCGCGTCCTGGTCGATCTCGATGCCGCCGTGGTCGGCCAGCAAAGTCGCCACCAGGAGCGCGTTCTGCTTCGAGACGGAGCTGCCGAAGGCGGCGATGATGCCCGTGGGCATGCCGAGTTCGAGACCGATCGCGTAGATGTGCCGGCTCCGCGTGCCGCCGCCCGTCATCAGCAGCATCTTGTGTGCCGCGCGGTTCTCGGCGATCTCCTCGACGAGGCCTGGGAGAGCGTGCCGTCCGCGGTCGCAGATGGACTGCCCGCCGATCTTGACGACGTTCACGTCCGGGAACAGCCGGCGCTGCGGTGCCACCTCGAGGGCATCCAGGAACTTCTCGCTCACCAGGCTCTCGCCCATGAGTCTGCTCTTGATGTGCAGGCGCTTGCTGTCGCGCTCACGCTGGAGCGCCATCAGTCGCCCACCTGGATCTTGTGCCCCTGATCGGGAACCTTGAGCTCGACGAGCTCGGCACCGACCGCTTCGGCGATCTGCTCGAGCTCGGCCTTGCGCATGTGCGTGACGTGGATCTTGAGATTCGCATCGGCGACCGCGACGAGGTTGAACCGCGGGATCTGGTCACCTTCGCCCACTTCGCGGCGCTCGCGGTAGAACAGCTTGCCTGGCATGATGCCCTCCTTCGGAGTTGCAGACCGTGGTTAGTTCCTACCCGTTGAGGCCACCATGTGCGCCCGGCTGCGTCGCCGTGGTCTCGGCCACACGGAACTCGACGATCCGCCGGATGAGGTCGACAGGCAGCGGCCGATCGAGCGGGAACTGCACGGAACCCTTGCCCGTCTTGTACGGCCTGAGGTCCTCCCTGAACGCCTCCATCCCGCCCGGCGCCGGATAGAGTCCCACGTGCTTCTCGTAGCCGGCGAAGTGCACCAGATGCTTCCCGCCGAGGTCGAACGTGGGGATCGCGTAGCTGATGGTCTCGGTGGCATCGGGCGCGAGCTCGTGTATCAGCGCTCGCAGATCACCGAGGACGCGCTGCGTCTCAGCCGGGAACTCCGCGATGTACGCGTCGATCGAAGTGGCGGTCGAGCGAACGGGCATTGCGATCACCTCCGGTGGTTACCGAGGACGATGATGGTGCGCTCGTGCCGATTCATCACGAGGTAGAGCGTGGCATCGCCCTCCCGTGCAGTAGAAAGGAACATGCCAGCCGTCTCTCCTGCGGGCACCTCCCGGCCGTGCGTCCCGTCCTCGAGCCCGACCACCAGCTGCCTGAAGGTGATCGTTCGGGCAGCAACGAGGTGTCCCCCGGCATCGGTCGCCACATCGGCGACATCCGTGAACGCCACCTTCTGGTGGGTCAACTGCTGATCGAGAGGATCGGCCGAGAGCGGAAGTGCGTAGAGCAGCCAGATGCCGGCTTCGGCCATGCGGGCCCTGCTGACGTCGCCAGCCTCGTACGCATCACCGGCCGCCTCGGCGGGCCGCAGGAAGCGCATCCCGATCACCCGGTTCCCCGACGACAGCAGCTTCCCCACCGGGAACCCCGGCTCCTCCACCTGCGCGAGTTCGAAACTCAGGAACGCGTAGCCCTCTTTGAGGAAGTAGAACCGCGCAGCGCAGGTGAACCACTCGGCGTAGTTGGCGAGGCTGGGGACCATGTCAGCCCCCGGCGAGCGCGAAGTCCACAGCCGCGGCGGCATGCAGCTTCCGGGTGTCGAACAGCGGCACCGGCGAATCGACCGTGCTGACGAGCAGCGGAATCTCAGTGCAGCCCAAGATGATGCCCTCGGCGCCTGCGGCGACCAGGCGCCCGATGATCTCGCGGAAACGCGCGCGCGAGCCATCATCGAACACACCACAGAGCAGCTCCGTGTAGATGACGCCTGCCTCGTCCCAGCGTCCGCTGGTCTGCAGCTCGGCGATGTCGTGGAAGTCCCCACTGAGCAAGATGATGCGCGCCGATTGCAGCCCGCCGAGGCGCTCCTTCACACCCTCGTTGATGAGCCGGTAGTACGGGATGGTGGACCGCCAGCTCATGCCGCCGATGATGCCGATCGTCTTCATCGGGCCCCTCTTCTCCGCGATCGAAGGTCCATCCGCCACAGCCGAGTGTAGCGCAGCGACACCACTGCGCTGGGTCTGTGTGGGCAGCGATTCGAAGATGATGGATCGCCTGTGCCGGCTCATGCCCGAGCGCGCCGCCGGGATCATCTACAAGCAGATGAGGAGCCTGCTCGACAACTGGCACCTGTTGCAGGCGGCCGCGCGTCAGCTCGGCCAGATCACCAGCGAGGTGATGTAGGCGACGTAGCCGCCGAGCAGGACCGCGCCCTCCCACCGGCTCAGGACCCACCCTCGCCGCATGAGCGGCAGGAGCGCGATCGCGGTCGCGGCGAGGACCGCGAAGTCCCATACGCGCAGACCCTCGATGCTGAAGGGCTGCACGAGTGCCGCGGCGCCGAGCACTGCAGTGATGTTCAGGACGTTCGATCCGAGCACGTTGCCGAAGGCGACGTCGGCTTCGTCTCGCGCGGCGGACGTCACCGAGGTGGCGAGTTCGGGCAGACTCGTCCCGAGCGCGATGACCGTGAGGCCGATGACCACCTGACTCACGCCCATCTCACCGGCGATGTACACCGCGCCCGTGAGGAGCAGCTGCGCGCCCGTGAGCAGAGCCATGAGTCCGATCACCACGAAGCCCGCATCGGACCGCGCCGATCGCCGGGGAGCCACATAGGCTTCTTCGAAGTCCTCCTCGGCCGCATCCGACTCGGTCCGGTCGGCCGCGCGATACGCAAGGATCGTGTAGACGACCGCGCTGACAACGAGCAGGAGCCCATCGAGTCGGCCGAGCGATCCGTCCAGGAGCAGAGCGCCGAGCATCACGGTCACGGCGATCATGATCGGGACCTCGCGCCGGACGAGCTGCGACCGTACCTTCAGCGGCCGGACGAGCGCCGCCACCCCGAGCACGAGCGCGATGTTGCTGATGTTCGAGCCGACGACGTTGCCGAGGGCGATGCCGCCGTTGCCGGCCGCCGTTGCCTGGATGCTGAGAACCAGTTCGGGGCTGCCCGTGCCGAACGCGACGACCGTGAGTCCGATGGCGAGTGCCGTCACGCCGAACCGAAGCGCGATGCCTGTGCTGCCACGCACCAGCCACGCGGCGCCGACCGGCAGGAGCACCAGCCCGGCGAGAACGAGCCCTATGTGCAGCAGCATCCGTCCTCCGATGGGTGTGGCCCGGCGACTACGCGAACGCGAACAGCGGCGGGAAGGCGATCACGACGATCGCCGCCCACACAGCGTACACGGGCACGTAGTCTGTCTGCCACTTCTCGAGGCTCGCGAACGATCCGGCACCCCGCATGAAGCGCAGGTAGAGCACGGCCGACCACGCCAGGTTCACGAGCAGGATCACGTTCTCGCCGAGCGCCGCCACCCGGTTCGGCGTGAAGCCGAACTCGGTGATGCGCGCGGCGATCGCCCACAGCGCCACCGCGTCGGCCAGAAGCGCGCTCACCACGAGGACGATCTGCAGCACGTCGAAGAAGCCGGGCGGCAACTGCGGGTCGCGTGCCGAGACCGAGTACAGCAGCAGGCCGAGGACGATCACGAGGAGCAGGTCGAAGGCGATGAGCACGTCGCGGTCGATCTCGATCGCGCGCCCGGTGAACAGCATCGTGCCCAGGAACGTCACCAGCACCGCCGCGAACAGCGGCGTGAACAGGCGCGTCAGGACCGGCGCCATGTTCTCGATCACGCTCTGCTTGGCGTCCACGAGCCACGAGGCGATCATCACCGCCCCCACCGCCCCGCATGGCAGGAGCCACGACTCGAAGAACGGCTCGATATCCATGCCGATGGCCTGGAAGATCATCGCCATGAAACCTATGAGCACGCCGCCGCCAAGCGCGATCAGCACGTAGTAGATGAACAGCTCGCCCGAGAAGCGGATGAAGTCCATTCGGCCACCGGCCTCGCGCCACCGCTCGCCGGCGTACGCGATGCCCACGGCGAGCCAGAGCGCTATAGGCAGGTGAAGCGCCGCGAGCCCCTCCGTGCTACCGCCCGCGACGAAGGGGTACGCATTCACGATCGCGGCCGCCGCCACGAACGCCACCGCCAGCCAGCGGACGACCGATGCGCTCAGGCGCCGCTTCCAGATGAAGTAGCCCGCGAGGAGCGGGAACACGAAGAGGCTCACGTTGCGCGCGTAGAAGCCGGTGTCCGCGTCCATGTCGATGCCGAAGAGGGCCGGCAGCTTGACCAGGACGGCGGCGGCGGCGGCGAGGCCGAACGCGATGAGCGCATCGGTGCGAACGGCAGCCTGCGGCTCTCCCGCGCCGGGAGCTACGACAAGCTGCTTCCAGAGGCGCTCCGAGTATTCGTGCGCGAACTCCCGCGAGAGCGCGTCCAGAGCGCCGATGCGCTTGACCGCCACCAGGAACGCCTCATCGGCGTCCAACCCCGCATCGACGAGCGAGGCCACCTGCTCGCGAAGGTGGTCTTCGAGTTCGGCGACATCAACGGCGTGGATCGCCTGGCGACGGCGCAGATAGACGCGCCACTGGCCGATCCGTTCCTCCAGCACGTCGGTGTGTTCGATGTTCGGCATGGTCTCAGGCTCCTTGCATGAGCGGGACGGTCGAAATCGGCGGGACGGAGAGGGAGCGCATCTGCCAGATGCCGCGCAGTGTGGCGTCGACCGCCTGCCACTGCGTGCGCTGCTCGTTCAGTTGCTCCCTGCCCTGAGGGGTGATCCGGTAGTACTTGCGACGACGGCCGCTGTCGGCGACTTCCCATCGCGCCTCGACGTAGCCGAGGCGCCCGAGCCGGTGTAGCACCGGGTAGAGCATCCCGTCTGTCCACTCGAGATGTCCGCCGGACAGCTCCCGCACGCGCTGAAGGATGGCGTAGCCGTAGCTGTCCTCCTCGGCGAGGATCGCCAGCACGATGGGGGTGGATGACGCGGCTATGAGGTCCTTGTTGATCTCCATGCTTCCGTCCGTCGGTGCGCGGTGCATGGCCGCCGTACGTGAGTGCATAGCAGCACTATACATTGTAGTGCTATGTATGTCACCCGCGATCGTGCCGATGCGTGAGCAGCGCCCGACGGGGGTAGACAGAAACAGACGCCGACCGAACGAGGGCTCGATGCCACAGTACGGAGTCATCGTCTACGCTCAGGCGCCGGCCAACCCGATGGCGCTCACTCCCGAATACCTCGAGGCGCTCGGCGGTTATCCGGACCTGGCTAAGGAGCTGGGCGGCAAGGTCCTGGGCGGCAAGTACTTCCCCGAGCAGCGAGGCTTCGCGTTCGATGCGAGCACGGCCGCCACCGCGATCCGTGACGACAACGTGAGCAGCGGCCCGCTGGTCGAGTCCGACCTGGTTCCGGCAGCGTTCTTCGTCGTCTCGGCCCCCGGCATGGATGCGGCCGTTCGCGTGGCCGCGCAGCATCCCGCCGCCCGCGACGGCGGCATCGAGGTACGGCCGCTCTACGTGCCGCCAGCCGAATGACCTGCGGCGAGGAAGCCTGGAACGAGACCGCGGGCATGCCCGGCGACCAACCGAGCGTCCGTGACCTGGCCGAGCACATCCGTGAGCACGTCGAGCGGCTGTGCGCTTCGCTGATGCGGAAGCTGGGACTCACCGTCGAGGAGCTCCCGTTCGACGTGGCCGAGATGGCCGCTCGCGCAGCCGGCCCCGTTACCCATACACCTAGGATCCACCGGCGGGCCCACAAGCGGGACATCGCCCCGCTTCAGATAGCGGCCCGGCACCCAGGCCCGGGCGAACGCGCGTCCGTGCGTGAAGGCGATCTGGCTCTTCGAGACGACCGTCTCCGCCGGCCCGAGTGACTCGACCAGCTCGCGCAGCGCCTCGAACAGCGGTCGGGACGCTTCGTATCCGGAGAAGAACTCGTCCAGTGTCATCGGCTGCTCCCTCCCGCCTCGTGCCCGGGATCCCATCCGTGATACGAGGGCTGCCACCTGGCGAGACGCTCCTCCATGACCTGGAGGGCCTCCCGGTTGTCGTCGACCAGGATCGCGCTGCGGCCGAGTTCGAGTGCCGCATCACCGGTGGTCCCGCTGCCCGCGAAGAAGTCCAGGACGGTGTCCCCGGGATGCGAGTGCACCGTGATGATCCGGCGAAGGATGCCGATGGGCTTCTGACTCGGATACCCGGTGCGCTCCTTCCCGTTCGTGGGAACGATCGTATGCCACCACGTGTCGGTAGGCGTCTTGCCGCGCGCCGCCTTCTTCGGCCCCACGAGCCCGGGAGCCATGTACGGTATCCGGTCCATCACGTCGAAATTGAAGGTGTAGTCCGCCGGATCCATGGCGTACCACAGGATGTTGTCGTGCTTGGCCGGCCAGCGGGACTTCGAGCGGGCACCGTAGTCGTAGGCCCAGATGATCTCGTTCAGGAAGTGGTCCCTGCCGAATATCGAGTCCATCAGCACCTTGACGTAGTGCACCTCCCGATAGTCGAGATGCACGAAGATCGACCCGCGCTGACTGAGAACGCGGCGCGCCTCCTCCAGTCGTGGACCGATGAAGTCGAGGTAGTCGTCGAAGGCATCCATGTAGGAGCGACTGCCGACGGGCGAGGTCCGATACGCGTTGCCCTGGAAGCCGACACGGTCCCCGCCCTCATCGCGCTCGACGCGGATCCGGGACATGGTCTGCCGCTTGCCGGTGTTGAACGGCGGATCGACGTAGATGAGATCCACCGAGGCCGAAGGTAGGGATCGAAGGACCCCGAGACTGTCGCCGTGGTGGATATCCAGGGTCGCGCCGGGCACTGCACTCCTCCAAACAGAGCGAGACGGGCCGCTCCATTGTAGACGCCGAGCGCGACCTATCGAGGCCGAGACAGGCGTCGAGCGCGGATGCTCGCATCCAGCTGATAGAGCATCATGTCCAACCGGCTCGTTCCCGGCTGACGAGCGGGCATCTCCAGCAGGACCTCGCGTGCTTCGGCGGGAGCGCTCTCGATCGTGGATGCCGGCTAACCCCAGCCGGGACCTTCCTCCCAGGCTCCGAGCGCTCGTCTGAGCGAGACGAGTTGACCGAGGTGGTACGCGTTGTGATCGGTCACCAGGATGAACGCGCGTGCAAGCGTCTGCGTCCCTGACCGTGCCGCGGGTACCGCCTCGAAGAGGTCGAGGGACTCATCGAGAGCGAGGCGCTTGAGCGCGGCGAGGTCGTCCTGAAAGGCAGCGACGGTGCCGTCCCACGACTCATCCGCCGCCGGCTCCAGCTCCGGCCAGTAGTCATCGAGCGATGTCGGATACACGTAGTCCGCGCTGGCGCAGAAGTCGAGGATGTCCGCCTGAGCGCGGCGCATGTGCTCGAGCAGCTGCCACCCGCTGTGAGCGAAACCGGCGGGCACGACACCCTGCAGCGCATCAGCAAACCCGGCCGTCGCTCGCTCGAACCCGACATGGGCTTCTCCCCAGTCGAGTTGGCGGGCGAGCAGTTCCCGCAGCTGTCGAGACTCATCCATGGCAGCCTCCCTAGAAGTGGGGCGAACGGCCCGGCGCCTCCCGGCGGGCCGGAGCCCTTCGGTCCAGCCTACGACTCCTGCGCGTCGGCCGAAAGCACTCCCTGGCAGGCGAACAGGCGCCCATCCTACCGTTCGCCCGTCCACTGTGGGCGAATCGGCATCACCTGCCCGTCATGTCGATGACAAGCAGGGCTGTGTTCATGTTCCCCCGCTCTCGGTGATGTTGAAGATCCGTGGGGTGTCCACTGCGGAGGAGTTCCTTATCCATCCTACGGAATGGGTGCGCGCGATGACTCCGACCTCAGTAGCGATAGATCGCAGCTATTCCGGTCTTCGTCGGCATTCGTTCTGCCGGTACGATAACGACTTGCCCGCCCATCTTCACGACCAACATCCCCAGGTCGTCGAGAACGTCATCAACCTCGGGGTGTACCAGGTCGCCAGGCTCGATCTCGCCGGTAGCTGCATCCATCCGGCCGGGAATCTCGCGGTCGGCCTCGATCAGCACTGTGGCCACCCGTCCACCCACAGCCGCTCTGGCAACCTGAGCCAGATCATCGTCACCGAGCCCCTCGGACCTTGCGTTGCCGAACTTCTCGGCCAGCGCGTCCAATCGGGCAAGATAGCGAGGCTCCATGAGTTGCCAGGCGCGCTCGCGTAGCTCGTCGATCGATGAGAGGGCATCCGGATGGATATCGATGCTTTCCGGGATCAAGAACGGATTGTGGCTCACTTCGTGGAAGAGGTGATGATGCTCGGGGAGGGCGGCCAGGATCAGCGGCAAGCCCGACGGCTGCGAGTGATGCTCAAGGATCCCCCGATCAACGGCGCGGAAGAAGCGTTCCGCATCGATGTCCACCTCGGCCTCTCTCCCACCGTGGCCGTGGCGCATGGACGTCTGGGACCCACCTGCACCGCCATAGGAGGCGACGGTGAGGTGCGGATCGGTCAGTTCCTCCCCCAGCGCGTCCGTGAGCGTGTGTGGCACATCCGGGTGCAGCTCGATCTCGTCCAAGGCGTCCCGGTGACCTTCGAAGAGTCTGGCCTCCTGTCGGTTCAAGCCGAGAACCTGATAGCGGTCGGCTGACTGAAGGATGCGCATCAGGGGCTTGAGATGGAAGCTGTCCGCCACTACGACCAGTTCGGGGACGGGCCGCTGCAGTCTGTAGACTCGAAACACTCCCTTCGCACCCAGCACCGCCAGTCCGTCAAGGGCGTGGTTCCACACGTCGCGGTCGTCCGCCAATCCCAGGAACGGCTCCAGCAATGGCGAGATCTCTCTCTTCGTGACTTGCTGCAGGAGCGATTTCTCCAGCGCCTTCACGAGGATCCCGAACCGGAGTCGATCTTGTTCATTGTCCGGACGGTGCCGATGCGTCGGCTGGTAGAGCGAAAGGCACGGCGGGTCGCAGTTCTCAAAGAGTCCCGCCGCGAGGTCTTTGTCGAGTGTGTCCATGTTCTCTCCTCCTGTCGCACGGTCAGCGCCATCGAGGCCGGAAACCTGCTGATCCACTGTCACAGACCGGCCCGTGCAGACATGGCCAACGACGTCTACGCGGACGGCCTCGAGAACGAGCACAGCCACCGTGGCAACGAAGCTGGCCGGAACAGCGATGGTCGCTGAGCCCATAACACACAGTCCCCATTACGAGGGAGGCTGTCACATGTCTGCCTCGCTGGGTGAGGCGAGAAGAAGCATCTCGAACTCGGGCATTTTGAGTCCACGCCCGAGGACTGCCACTACGGGGCCGGAAGTGGGTCCACGTCGAGTGTCTCGGCGCCTCGGCCGCGAACGAGCCGCTGCAGTACAGCCTAGCGCCTGCGTGAGTCAGCAGGAAGCGCTTGTCAGACACCGTCTGGCGGCTGCATCAAGAACACGATGGAGGCGACGACGAGCATGAGCACCACCGCGAACATCGCAACCAACGGCCACTGGCCAAGCTGCACGAAATACCCGGGGCTGACGATGCTCGTATACACAAGCGAGCCGAACGCGACGAGCCCGAGGCCTCGCGACCACCGCCGCGAGCGAAGCAATTCTACGCCGGCACAGATCAGCAGCACGGCGGTCACGCCTTCCGCCGCGAGGTGGAAGACGATGCGGAGCGGCTCGGTCTGCAGCTCCGGGACCTGGCCTGCGATGATGAAGAACACCCGCTGCACGATCATGAGTGCGTCGAGCGTCTTGGCACTTCAGCCGCGCGCCGAGGCGCGCCGGCAAGCGCTTGCCGCCCAAGTCTACCCCCCGACGCACGCCGTCCGTGCGGAAGTGCTTGTTGGCCACTCCCTACCGTTTGGGGCGGAACTCGACGCCGTCCATTCCGTCGAAGTGGGCATCCTGTGTCCACAGCATGGCCTCGTGTGACCGCGCGGTGGCGAGGATGATCGCATCCGCCATCGCAAGCCCCGACTCAAGCGACAACCGTGCGGCATCCAATGAGAGCGAGGCGGAGAGCTCGGCGACCGTGCCTTGCATCATCACGCCGACAGCAGCAAGCGCCGTGGTTTCATCTGCGATCTGGGACGTTCGTTTGAACACCTCGAACAGGGTCAGCGTGGGAACGACCAGGCTCTCCGGGTCCTCGATCGCTGATGCGAACTCCGTAGCGTTGGGGCCATCGCCGAAGTAGTCGAGCCATGCCGAAGAATCGACGATGTTCACACCCGGTCCTCCCGGTCACGCTCGAAGGTGGTGTCAAGCCCGCGCAGCACGCCGCGAAGCTCACGTGCCGGCTTCAACGGGATGAACTCGATCCGGTCGCCGTATGCGATGACCTGCACCTTCTGCCCCGGGACGAGACGCAGCTGTCTGCGCACCGACTTTGGGATGACGACCTGATACTTGGGAGAGATGGTTACTGCCTCCATAGGGACGCCTCCAATCGACATACGATTACTATATCGATGCGTAAAGCGTATGACAAACGTTGAGCGCCCCGCGGAGGCGGAGCGACACGGGAAGTGGCGAACGTCTCGGTGCTTCACCAGCAGCGCGCCGGCGAGCGCTTGCTACCCGAATCTACGGTACGAGGCGCGCCGTCTGTGTGGAAGCGCTTGTTAGCCACGCAGGTGACGCCGCCGATGCTCCGGTGATGCTCACTTGTAGGCGGTCCAGGAATAGGAGGCGAAGCTAACGCCCATCATGGAGCAGTTCATCGTCCCAGTAATGGCCATCTGGCCATCGTCCTCGCCTCTGGCCGCTATGCCCTTGAAGCTGCACAACACCGATGTGCCGCCCTCCTCCATGGTCACGGAGAAGCTGACACTGGTGCCCGAGTACTGTGCTGCGCCGCCATAGCCGTTCACGTTCGCTGTACCCGTACCGGCCTCGTTGAGTTGCAGTGTGACCGGCAGGCTGTCGGCAGACTCTACGTCTGCCTCTACATGCTGAAGCGCTGCGCTCGCGCTGTACGTGCCGGCGATCTCCTGGGCGGTGATGGGCCCCGTGCCGAGACCGTCCTGCGCTCCGGTCAGTGCGCCTTCCTCTTGGTCAGAAGGAACGGTCTCCTGAGGCTGCTGGCTTTCGCTGCCAGCCTCCTGAGTGTCCATCTCTTCAAGCTGTCTCCGGGTGTCCTCCTTGAGCTTCTCGACTCCCCTGTCTCCACCGGATTCGGAGAGTCCGTCTAAGAAGTCGCAGCCGAAGAGCAGCAGCGACGCGAGGATGATTCCCGCGACGATCACCGTGCGATGCCGACGTGTCGCTACCATGACATCCTCCTTGAGCAGCCCCGGTCGCCAAACAACTACATTGTCGCCGATTGGAATAAGCTCGCACAGACATCTGACTGGGCTGTGGCTAGCGTCTCGGCACTTCGGCTGAAGCGCCGCCCCGAATCACTTGCCGCTCGAGCACAGCGCACGAGGCGCGCCGTCTGTGTGGAAGCGCGGGTTAGGTGTCTCCTTCATGTGTCGCGGATCGATACCTCTCCATGAACTCCGCCGGCGTGAGCACGAGGGCACCTGTGAGCGCCTCTTGCGGAAAGTGGACGAGGTTTCCGGTGACCAGGCAGTCCGCCTCATCGGCGAGCGCAGTCTCCAGAAACGGCTCATCGTCCGGGTCGGGCAGGCGCACCGTCAAGGGTCCTGAAGCGACGGTCTCGCCGCTGACGGCGATGTAGTCGAGCAAAGCAGCGACCGCGTCTGGATCAAAGGCGAAGCGAGGACGGGCGAGGACCTCCTCATAGTCCGAGAGTATCCGCGCGTCGACGCACAGCATGACAGC
>WOYI010171107.1_pt3 | contig 68861 bp, 41 predicted proteins | sample 6423411 | NCBI WGS metagenome assembly WOYI01 (sample SAMN13441803, study PRJNA592873) | oil field metagenome | biome: oil field; feature: oil-well bore; material: oil-contaminated soil; isolation source: oil-contaminated soil from oil-well borehole | place: Germany: Wietze | collected 2016-10-18 ...
GAGGTGGTGATGTGGGTTACCAGGGGACAGTTCACCCAGGCGAAGTAGGCGAGGTGGTGATGTGGGTTACCAGGGGTCAGTTCACCCAGGCGAAGCAGGCGAGGTGGTGATGTGGGTTACCAGGGGACAGTTCACCCAGGCGAAGTAGGCGAGGTTATCACAGTAAGAGACCGGCCGGTTTTTTGTTTTCGTTCATCAGAAGCTCCGTTCTCAATAAGGTGCAGGGTCTCCAGAACATTTTGTTTAACTGATTGTTCTACATAAAAAGAATAAGTCATGGCAGATCTGAGAACAAATTACATGGGTCTTGAACTGAAGAACCCAATCATTGCAGGTGCCAGCAACCTGGTGACTGAAATTCAGAACCTGAAACAACTTGAGGAGGCCGGCGTTGCCGCAGTGGTCTACAAGTCGCTGTTCGAGGAGCAGGTGCAGCTTGAGAACCTTGAGTTATATGAGCGAAAGACAGAGTATGAGGAAAGGTATGCCGAGCAGGTCACCCTCTTCCCCAACTCTCATTCGGTGCCCGAATCACCTGACGATTACCTTCTCAATCTGAAGAAGGCCAAGGAGGCCCTTTCAGTGCCGCTCATTGCCAGCCTAAATGCAGTCAGCGATGATATCTGGATTGAATATGCCGTCAAGGCAGCTGAGACGGGGGTTGACGGGCTGGAACTTAACTTCTACACATTGCCCAATGAACAGACTAAGGATCGGGAAACAATCGAGGAGAAGCAGATTGAAACACTGCGCAAGGTCAAGGCAGCCGTAAAGATACCCGTTTCCGTGAAGCTGAGTCCTTTCTACACCAATCCTCTCAGTTTCATATCCGGACTTGACAAGGCCGGAGCTGACGGAATAGTGATATTCAACAGGCTGCTCCAACCTGACATAGACATCTATACGGAGACTCATTCCATGCCCTACAACCTCAGCAGTACCGAAGACAACAGGCTGCCGCTGAGGTTTGCGGGAATGCTGTACGGTAACATCGAAGCGTCGGTATGTGCCTCCACTGGTATTTACACCGGCAACGACGTGGTGAAGATGCTGCTGGCCGGCGCCGACACCGTGCAGGTTGTCAGCACACTCTACAGGAACGGCATTGATGTGGTAAAGTCGATAATTGAAGAGACAGGCAAATGGATGGATGTTCACGGTCACGACACCATTGGTAAGTTCCGCGGCAAGATGTCGCTGAAGGAAAGCGAAAACAAGAAGGTATATCAGCGTGCCCAATACATAGATGTGATCATGAATGCCTCAGAAATCCTGAAAAAATACAAGTCCCTGAAATAACACCGGGCCTTCCGAAAGGTTATCCGGGGTCTGCAACGCGTGGGCCCCATTTTACACAACAGGTGCTTCTGCAGTGTGATCCCTGCACGTCATTCCCCTCAGGAACAGGTCGGTACCGAAAGCTGTTACCCGCAGCGCCTCTTCATGGCCGTTTTCACTGGTCAGAAGCTTGTCGGTGCCCCTCAGCAGGTTGAGGAAAATAGCTGCATAACCGGCAGGACCTGCGTCAGGATGAGAACTCTTCTCCTTCAGATATCTCCTGAAGAGAGGTGTAAGGAGTTTGATCTCATCGTTGTTGAGTCGCTCCCTGAGCTTTTCAACCCTGCTGTGCCCCTGGGAAAAGTCCTTCAGCAGCAACGGATTTCTCTCACTCAGGTTCCAGAGCTGGGCCAGCCTCTCCATGGCGTATCTGCGAATCATTGTCTCAAAGTCACAGTCTGACCTGACGACCTCACGGAGAGGATCCGTGATACGGCTTATCTCTCTCTGAACCACGGCCTCATAAATATCAGCCTTGTTGCCGAAATACATGTACACCGTACGCCTGCCACGGCTCGCTTCAGCCGCGATAGACTCCATCGTTGTCAGCCGCAGCCCCTTTGTTGCAAAGAGCCTTGCCGCAACATCAATGATCATATTCCGTGTACTTTTCCTCGCCACTGCACATTTTGGAAATTATGTGCAAAATTAGTAAACGCAATATATTATGACTTATTTTTATGGGTTATTCAATACTTGAAAGCTGATGAAAAGATTTGTCATTGCGGTTTGTCTCAGTCTGCCAATGGCACTGGCCGGGCAGGTGATTGTCAACACTCCACTGAGCGCCCGGCTTACCGGGTATGACATTGATGCGGTTCTTGAACCTGAGACCCACATCGTAAGCGGCGACATGACAGCCTGGTGGGTTAACAGCTCGTCCATGCCTGTCGGCGATGCAATGATGCACATGTACCTTAATGCCTTCAGTAGCAACAAGAGTACATTTGCCAGGGGCGGCAGATGGAGTCCGGCCGGCGATGACGGTTGGGGCTGGGTCAGGATAGAATCGATGGTTGATGCAAAGGGACGGGATCTGACAGATTCAATGCGTTATGTCTCACCTGACGACGGCAACGAATATGACCGCTCGGTATTGCAGATAGTCCTGCCCGAGCCTGTTCAGCCGGGCGATACTCTTTGGTTGCAGATAATTTTTAAATCGAAGCTGCCATCGCCGATTGTAAGGACCGGATACGCTGATGATTTTCATTTCGTGGCACAGTGGTTCCCCAAGTTCGGAGTATATGAGACTGCCGGGACAAGGAACCGTGAGAGTGACGGATGGAACTGTCACCAGTTTCACCCCAACTCGGAGTTCTATTCAAATCATTCGGTATACAATGTCACTGTGATACTGCCCGAAGAGTTTGTTACGGGTTCTGGTGGCATGTTTATGGAAGAGATGAACCTCGGAGAAGGGATGAAGAAGGTTGTATGGAGGGCTGAGGACATTGTCGATTTTGCCTGGACAGCCTGGCCCGGATATCATGTAATGAAACGGAGATGGAGGGATGTGGATATCACCTTCCTGGCTTCCGAAAAAGGCATTCGCAAGGCAGACCAACAGTTTGAGGCTGTCATTTATGCCCTGGAGTATCTTGATGAGAGGGTAGGGCCCTACCCGTGGCCGCACCTTACTTTTGTTGATCCTCCCATGTCCGGCCAGGGTGCGGGAGGCATGGAATACACAACGCTCTTTACCACTTCGGGCGGCGGGCTGTTCCCGTCATTCATAAGGCTGCCGGAGATGGTCACCATTCATGAGTTCGGACATGCCTATTTCATGGGCATAATGGCTAACAATGAATTTGAGGAGCCCTGGCTCGATGAAGGGATAAACTCCTACTGGGAGCAGCGCATTGTAGATGACAGCTATGGTGACGGTTACGGGCTGATACGGCTGCCATTCATGAAGATGTCGGACGCCGACCAGGGGAGGATGAACTATGTCGCTTCACCCAGCCGAACGATCTCGACCAACGATCTGCCGTCGTGGATGTACCCTCACGGTACCTATTCCATGATGTCATACAGCAAGGCCGCCACCTGGCTGCATACTCTTGAGGGTATAATAACCACTGAAACAATGGATAACGTTTTTCGCGAATATTACCGGCGCTGGGCTTTCCGCCACCCCTCCGGGCGCGATTTCATTGCTGTGGTGAATGATGTTGTAAGAAGTGAACACGGTAACCGGTTCGGTGAAGATATGAACTGGTTCTTTGACCAGGTTCTGTATGGCCATGAGGTATGCGACTACATGGTCTCCGGCATAACCAGCAATAAGATAAGAAGCTATTCGGGAGTTGTTGACGGAGACTCGGTTACCTATGCAAAAAGAGACCGCAGGAGCGACACTCTCTATTTGTCACGGGTGAGCCTCGAGAGGCCCGGAGGTCTCATTCTGCCCGTTGAAGTACTTATAGGTTTTGATGATGGCAGTGAGATACTTGAAACATGGGATGGCAAAGCTGCCTGGAAGGATTTCGAGTATACAGGCACAAAAAAACCGGTGTGGGCCAGGCTCGATCCATATAATAAGATCGATATGGATGTCAACCGCATCAACAATTCATGGACACTTGATGCTGAACATGCTACCGCAAGGCGGATGATGAACAAGTTCTTTCTGTTAATGCAGATGATGATCTCGATTTTCACAGTTTAAATTTTCACCCATGAGTTTTTTCAGCACACTTAAGAACGGAGCCATAGCAACAGTATCTTCCTATAAACTGATACTGGTTATCTGGATCACCACACTGGTGCTTAGCATGGCAGCAGGTTACCCTATGATGGTCATCCTAAATTCCATTTTCGGCAACAGCATGATAACCGGGAACCTCAATAACGGGTTTGATATTGCCCTGGCCGGTGACATGGGTAAACCATTCGGTGCCCTGTTGGCATCTGTTGCTGCGGGTGCAATGCTTGTTGTTACTGCAGGTTTCTTCCTGATGGTATTCTTTGCCGGAGGTCTCTTCAAGCGCTTCACCATTGCCGGGGGAAGGCTGAAGGTGTCAGAATTTCTCAGGTCTTCTGCTTCCAGCTTCATCCCCTTTCTCGGGATCACCCTCCTTATGATGCTGATAGTTGCCGGCTACACCCTTGTGGTGATAGGTATCCCTGCATTGGTAATGTTGCTTGTCTCGGGCTCGCAGATGCCTTCGGGCAAGGGCATTTATGCTTTCTATGCCATATGGGCTCTGGGCATGCCAGTATGGCTCTTTATTGCAGACGCATCGAGGAGGTGGATTTCAGCTACGGGCTCACCTCATGTCTTCAGGGCCATGGGTGCTGCTTTCAGGGCACTCAGGGAGAGGTTCTGGCATTATTACGGCATCGTCCTGACAATTGTGCTTTTAAATACACTTCTGGTAATCGGAATTCTGTGGTTTTCTGCTATTGTAACACCTGATAAAGGGATAATGGTCTTCCTCTTCTTCCTTGCAACACAGGCTCTGGTGTTCATCCGGTTGATGATGAAAGCCTTGAGGTATGCAGTTGTGAGCAGGGCAATACAACAGGAATGACAGATCGGTTCAGTCTGGAAGCCCATCGGCTGACTCGTCTTTGATCTGTTAGCAGGGAAGCTCTGATTTCTGAAAAAATGTTAAAAAGGGAGTTTTGGTGAATAAAATCATGTTTTTCATTGATCTTACCTCTTATATTTCACCAGACAAGGAACCGTTTTTTTTAACCTAAAAAGTGTAACAATTACACTTTCAATCTGATAACTAACCAAAAAATACCAACATGGCAAAGAGAGCTTATTATTCAATTGTTGCCAGAGCATTATGTGTTCTGTTCCTGACAGCGGCATCGGCAAGTCTGCAGGCGCAGGCAAAGCAGCCGGTCCTCAAAGGCACTGACAGGGTTGCAATGTTCAGCATCCAGGCTGAGATGAGGGCTTCGTCGCCCTATAAGGATATGCACTGGCAGTATATCGGCCCCACCAATATCAGCGGAAGATGCACTGATGTTGAGGCGATCTCACCGCGAGGCGGACAGTATGTTATATGGGTGGGGTCAGCTACCGGAGGAGTATGGAAGTCGGTCAATGAGGGAACCACCTTCGAGCCGGTCTTTGATGAGATGCCCACGGCCTCAGTCGGTGATATTGCAATTGATCCAAAGAACCCTGATGTGGTTTGGGTAGGCACCGGCGAGGCCAATATTTTTCGCAGTTCCAACGCCGGGTGCGGAGTCTTTAAGACCACTGACGGCGGTCAGACGTGGAGCCTTGCCGGCCTTGAGAATACGCATACCATAGGGAGGATCAGAATTAACCCTGAGAATACTGATATTGTTTATGTCGCATCCCCCGGTCACGAGTGGACGCCGAATGAGGAGAGGGGCCTTTACAAGACTGTCGACGGCGGCAAGAGCTGGACGAAGATTCTTTCAGTGAATCAGAATACCGGTGTCTTTGACATCGTCCTTGACCCGCGCGATCCCAATACCATCTATGCAACCACATGGGAGCGGATCAGGCTCAAGTGGAATGACCCGCGCACCACTCCCGACACCCGTCACTGCGGGGTGTGGAAGTCGGTTGACGGCGGCAAAAGCTGGAAGGAGATAAACGAAGGGCTTCCAGCCCCGAGGCACCGCGGACGAATTGGAATTGACATCTCGCTCTCAAATCCTGATGTGATCTACATTCTTCTTGATAACTATGAGATAGCCTATAAGGCGAAGCCCGAGGAGCTTGACTCGTATGGCCGCCAGAAGCAGGATGTCATCAAGGGTGCTACTGTTTACCGTTCAGACAATGCCGGGGCATCATGGAAGCAGGTCAGCGGACTCACCGAGGAGACCAAGGTTTACATGGAGCGTCACTCGGCGACCTACGGCTGGGTCTTTGGTCAGATCAGGGTTGACCCGAAGGATGAGAATACCGTCTATTCGATGGGTATCCAGCTCCACCAGTCTGTCGACGGCGGCGCCACCTTCAAGCCTCTGCGTGGACCTCATGCCGACCATCATGGTCTCTGGATCGATCCGAACAACCCTGATTACCTGCTAAACGTACAGGACGGAGGCCTTACCATCTCATACGACAAGGGGGCAACATGGAAGTATCCCATTGATGTGCTTCCTCTTGCACAGTTTTACAACATAGCTTATGACTTCAGCGTGCCTTTCAGGGTCTTCGGATCAATACAGGATCATCATAGTTTTTACGGCAGCGTCGATATCTCACGCGGGCGCGACAGGGTGATGCCGGTGAAGTTCACCAATACCCTGGGGGCTGAGGGTAGCTCCCATGCCGTTGACCCCCGGGATAACAACACAGTTTACTCCAGCACATTCTACGGAGCTCTTGCGCGGGCTGAGATTGACAACTACCCTGCCAGCCGCAAGGATCTACTGCCGGTAAGGTATGCCGAGGAGCCGAGGCTTAGAGGGCAGTGGGTAGCTCCCACACTTCTCTCACCCCATAATCCCGATATCGTATATCACGGCATGCAGTACGTAATGATGTCACGCGACAGGGGAGACACATGGGAGTTCATCAGTCCCGACCTTACCTTCAATGATCCGAAGAAGATGGGGGACATCAACTACCAGACCATCCAGGCGCTCGACGAGTCGCCTCTCAGGGCAGGACTTCTCTATGCGGGGACCGATGACGGCAGGATCTGGCGTACAAAGGACGGAGGCAAGGTCTGGACGGAGCTTAAGCCGAAAAACGTCCCGGTCAGATGGGTGTCGCGCATCGTGGCATCAAAATATGATCTCGGCACCGTTTATATGACGCAGACAGGGAGGCGCGATGACGATTTCCAGGTCTATGTCTGGAAATCAACTGATTTCGGAGATACATGGACAGATATTTCCGGCAACATTCCTGTGGGCCCGGTTAACGTAATAAGGGAGGACCCCGTGAAGGAAGATATCCTGTATGTTGGTACGGATGCTTCAGTCTATATCAGCAAGGATGGCGGCGCCAGGTGGGATGTGCTTGGTGACCTGCCCTTCGCCTATGTTCATGACCTGCAGGTACACCCACGTGACAACATGATTATCATTGCCACTCACGGGCGAGGCATGTTTGTGCTTGATGCAAATCCTATCAATGAAAAGGACAAGATCAGGTGGCCCAGATGGGAACCTGTTGAATCAGAATAAAACAATTTGACATCTGCTTTTCTCTAATTCTCCTGAATGTGTGTTGATTTAGGTGGTTGCTTCAGGAAGGGAAATGAGCTGGTAGCTTTTAAAACTCTATTTAATAACTAAACCAATCCAAAAATGAGGAAAATTCTGATGTTTTTCGCAGTGATCCTTGTCACCGGCTCTGTGGCTTTTGCCCAGACGCGGCAGATACAAGGGACTGTCACAAGTGCCGAGGACGGTTCAGGGGTTCCCGGGGTAATGATCCAGGTCAAGGGTACTACAGTGGGGGTGATGACCGATGCTGACGGCAAGTATGTTTTAAATGTTCCTGCCGAGTCAAACACGCTGGTATTCAGTTATGTGGGAATGAAAAAAGTGGAGGTGGAGATAATAGCCGGCAGGAACACCGTGGATGTTGTCATGGAGCCAGATACCCAGGTTATGGACGAGATCGTCGTCACCGCCCTGGGTATCCGCACCGAGAGGAAGGCGCTGGGTTACTCCACCAGTGAGGTTAAATCAGATGCCCTGACAGCCACCAAGACCAACAGCTTCGCCACCGCGCTTAGCGGTAAGGTGGCAGGGCTGAACATCTCCACAACCTCGAGCCAGGCTGGCAGTGGCACCAGGATAGTGCTCAGGGGTGGTTCATCTATCACCGGATCAAACGAACCACTTTTTGTGGTTAATGGTGTCCCGTTTGATGCAGACAACTCAGGCTCCTCATCGGGTCTTGCTGATATAGATCCCAATGCCATTGAATCACTCAGCGTGCTAAAGGGTGCAGCAGCATCCGCACTTTATGGCAGCCGTGCTGCTAACGGTGTGATCCTAATCACACTCAAGTCAGGGGAGGCAGACTCCAAACCTGCCGTATCATTCAAGCACACATCATCTTTCGACAAGATATATGAAATCCCGTTGCAGAAAACATGGGCTCAGGGAAATTTCAGCATGTCAACATATGATTGGACATATATTAATGGAGAAACGCAGTTCACTTCGACTTCCTGGGGACCGCGCATCGCTGATCTTGACGGCGTGGAATACTATGACAGGTGGCAGGTCTTCCGTACCGGTTACACAATGGACAATACCCTTAGTTTAACAGGTGGAACCGACAGGTCTACCTACTTTGTCTCATACTCAAATACCAGCAACGATGGTGTGGTTGGTCCGCTCGGGTACAAGAGGAACTCGGTGAACGCCAATACAACATTCAAGTTCACTCCCAGGCTTACAGTTTCGTCAAACGTAATGTATTCAAATCAGGATATTGACCGTATGGAGGAAGGTAATGCCAACTATACCTTCATGAATACTCTCCTGGCCTCACCGCCATCATGGAACCCCTATCCCATATACAGGGAAGACGGAACCCTCAGACTCTTCAGGGGAGGCGGCCGTGATCCATATCTCTACACTCTTCAGAGTACCGGTAACAACATCAAACGCGACAGGTTTGTGGGTTCAGCAACCGTGGAATACAAGATTGCTGATCATCTGAGTTTCAGGTCGGTGACCGGAATAAGCACAAACATGTCTGTCTCGCAGAACTACAAGAACAAGGGAGGCTTTGTTGAAACACAGGGTGTCTTTAACCGATATAACAGGAGCAGTAAGGACTTTGAATCAACCGAAATGATTACCTATGAGAACACATTCGATGATTTCTCGGTCAATGTAATGGCAGGTCATAATATAGTACAGAACTATTGGGACGGTATGCAGTTCGAAGGCACTGGCCTGGTTGTGCCGGGAATCTATAATACATCAAATGTATCGACCTATACTTCAGAGGCTTCCTACGGAATGTTCAGGTCATGGTCACTCTTCGGCGAGGCGCGTATAGGTTACAAGAGCATGCTCTATTATACTATCACAGGTCGCAATGACTGGGCGTCAAGTATTAACAATGATTATTTCTATCCGAGCCATAGCCTTGGTTTCGTTTTCAGTGAGTTGACGAAGGACTTTAATTTCCTCGACTTCGGTAAGGTCAGGCTAAGCTATGCAAAGGTGGGAGCACCTGCTTCGGCATACACAACCAACGTTATTCTTTCACAGGCTGATGCACAGAGTTGGCTGGGCCATTCATGGCCTTTCAACGGTCAGAACAGCTATCTGCCAAGCTCAACCTACCCCAATCCTGATCTTCAAAATGAATTCAAGAGTGAAATTGAAGGAGGGCTTGAAATGAAGTTCTTTAAAAACAGGCTGGGTATTGATCTTGCCATATACAAAAACTGGAGCACCAACCAGATCCTGTGGCAGCAGTTGCTTAACTCAACAGGTTACAGCGGCGGCTGGATAAATATAGGTGGCATCACGCACAAAGGTGTTGAACTTGCAGTAACTGGCACTCCGGTGGAAATGAAGGACTTCAAATGGAATCTTTCCGTCACCTGGGCAAAAGACAATTCAAAGGTTGATGACCTTGGTGAAAATGATGAGCCTATTGATCTCGGTTCTGCCGGGTGGGCAATTGTCGGTCAGCCGTATCCTGTAATCTACGGTGATGCTTTCCTTCGCGATGATGATGGTAACCTTGTATTGAATGATCAGGGTTCAACTGGTCAGGACAGAACCATTTATGCAAGGCCAATTATAGATCCGCGTGGAAGAAAAATATTCGGAAAGATTGAGCCCGACTGGCTAAGTAGCATCAGGAACACTCTTTCATACAAGAACTTCACCCTGATGGCCCAGATTGATATTCAGAAGGGAGGGCTGATAGATAACTTTGATGAGCACTACCTTACATTTTATGGCGTGTCTGTTCTCCAGGAGAACAGACCTGAAGACAACCGTATAGTCTTCGATGGGGTTATGGGTCATTATGATTATACAACCCAGCAGGTTGTCGTTACCAATCCGGTCAACACAGAGTGGACTTATTACAGCAGTTATTACCAGACTGTGTGTCAATCAACCGAGGAAGACAATATCCAGCCTCGTGACTTCATAAAGCTGAGAGAGGTAAGTCTTACTTACCGTATGCCTTCAAAGGTGTCAGAATCACTTCATCTGAATGGTCTTGATCTGTCACTTTCAGGCAGGAACCTGTGGAGGAAGTTCAAAGATGGATTCTCCGGGCCTGACGTTGAGACCAACACCTATGGTGTTTCAAATGGCAATGCATGGTTCAACTACAGTTTCCCTTCCATGCGTACATACACTGTTACTCTTAGTATAACCCTTTAATATGAGGTCAGATGAAAAGGAATCTTATTAAAATCAGCATAATTGTTCTGGCTCTGTCAATGATGACCTCATGCCAGAAGTGGTTGGATATTGATTACAATCCGAATGCCATTACCGAATCGCCAGCTATTGATGAAGGCGTATATCTTACCGGCGTTGAGTCAGAATGGGCTCAGCAGGCCGTAACTTTTTTTGTATGGTGGAACGGCATGAAGGACTGGTTGCTCTGGTATGCACCCGATGGCACCCAGGGATATGAGACCAGGTTTGAGATCTCAACCGATTACGGTATTGAGATATGGGGAGCTTACTCGGGCGCACTGATGCATTCCAATGCCCTTCTTGAAAAGGCAAGGGAAAACCGAAACAAGAGGTTCCAGGGTATCGGGGCAGTGATCACCGCATGGCATTGGTTCAATATGGCGGATTATTATGATCAGGCGCCACTGGATGAAGCGCTGAAAGGCGCGGAATTTCCGCATCCTGCAGTCAACACCCTTGAGGAGATATATACTCATGCCAATGCCCTTCTTGATGAAGCCATTCAGTGCTTTACAGCCAGTGATCCGGGTGACCTTTTGCCTACTGCAGCACAGGATTATATATACGGGGCTGATTATGCGAAATGGACCCGTCTCTGCTATTCTCTAAAGGCACGCTATGCTATGAGGCTGACCTATCTCCCGGGAAAAACACCCGCCGGACAGGCAGACCTGGTATTGCAGTATCTGGAAAACGGCATGCAGAACAATGATGACATGTGCGCATGGGAACACCTGGCAAGCCTGCAATATGACAGCTATATCTATGAAGAGTCACTTTATGACTACTCCGCAGCCGGCATGACACCCTCGATATATATTGTCAACCTCCTTAACAGCCTTAATGATCCAAGAAGAATGATCTTCTGGACTGAGGCCGAAGTCGGAGGTTATATCGGTCACCGTAGCGGTACCTCTTCAATAGCCGGTGCCAGACCCTCAAGGTGGTCAATGAGTTACTGTACCCAAACCTACCCTGATATGATAATGATGTATTCCGAGAACCTGTTCCTGAAGGCTGAGGCACATGCACTCAAGGGTGAATACGGCCCTGCTGAGACAGCTATGAAGGCAGGTATCAGGTCTGATATGGAATATCACGGTGTGGCTGAGGCTGACATTTTAAGTTACCTGGCACAGCCCTTGCTGACCATGCCTACAAGCGTTGAAGAAGCTCAGGAATTGATAATGACACAGAAGTACATCGCCAATACCTTTGAGACTACTGAATCATATTTTGATTTCATACGGACAGGTTATCCGAGGCTTGATTTCACCACAATCAACCAGGTAATCAATGTCAACACCTTCCCCAGAAGGAATCCCTATCCGCCGGACGAGATAGAGAAGAACCCGTCAATTGCAGCACTAGGGCAGCCTGACTATTTCCTGAAAGGGACTGCATGGGACACCAAGCCCTTCAGTTGGAGGTCCAAATAGTTAACAGTTCTGATCCTAAAGGCCGCTGATGGGCTTTTCATTGGCGGCTTTTTTTTATATATATTAATACAAATACCCGAATCATGAAGAGAGTCAAAAAGGAGCTGTTTATCCTGTTAATTGTAATGATGGTTACAGTGCTTGCGGTCCCTGCCGGTGCACAACAGTCCCTCCCCGGAGGGTATGATGCCTTTGAGTACAGAAACCTGGGAGCTTTCCGTATCAGTGCATGGGTGGGAGCAGTGGCTGTGCCAGAGAATCCGGGAGAGAAACACAGGTACACATGGTACGTCGGACCACGCAGCGGTGGTGTTTGGAAGACCGTTAACAACGGAACCACCTTTGAATGTGTATCTGACCAGTTCAATACCAGCGCCGTGGGTGACATTGCCGTGGCGCCTTCAGACCCGGAGACAGTATGGGTCGGCACCGGCGACGCATTCAATGCCAGGTCCTCTTACTACGGCAACGGTATCTGGAAGTCGACCGATGCAGGCAAAACATGGAAGAACATGGGACTGTCCGGGACACAGCATATATCCCGTATCATGATTCACCCCACTGATCCCAGGACAGTCTGGGTGGCTGCCATGGGAAGCCTCTGGTCTGACAATGAGGAGAGAGGCGTCTTTAAGACCACAAACGGTGGCGGGAGCTGGGAGAAAATACTTTATATCGATGACAAAACCGGCGTAATTGACCTGGTTGTCAATCCTGTTGACCCGGATATCCTTTACGCCGCCACATACCAGAAAGTACGCACTGCATGGACGTATGAGCCCGGAGGGGAGAAGAGCCGCATCTACAGGAGCGTTGACGGGGGCAGGAGCTGGGAGGTGCTTTCCGGGGGGTTGCCGGAAGGTCCCCTGGGGCGAATAGGTCTTGATATTCACAGGGCAAACCCTGATATCCTGGTTGCGGTAATCCAGAACCTGAATGTCAAACCGGGCGTTGATCCGGATGCACCTGTCCCATTTGACGAGTTCACCGATCACTCATTTGACAACCTTATTGGCGGAGAGGTATATATCACACATGATGGAGGGAATAAGTGGAAGAGGATCAATGACCCTGAAAAAACAGACGTCAGCGGCAAGGCCGCCTACAGCTTCAACAGGATAGCCATTGATCCTTTTGATCCTGATAAAATATATGTCGTGGGTGCCGGGATGTACTATACTCTTGACGGTGGAAAGAGATGGCCACTGGGCCGTCAGCAGGACCGTTTCCAGAGCAATTTCGGAGACAACAGGGTTTTCTGGATCGATCCGAAAGACCCAAGGCACATGATGCTTGGCTCCGACGGTGGTATCTATGCCTCCTGGGACGGCGGGCTCACAATGAACCACTATTATCATATTCCTCTCGGAGAGGTTTATCATGTGGAGGTTGATATGGAGACGCCTTACAACATATACATCGGGCTGCAGGATCATGAGACATGGAAGTCTCCTTCCAACGGATGGTCAGGAGCGGTAACACCTGCCGACTGGGTTATTACCGGAATGTGGGACGGGATGTATTCAAAGGTTGACCCCGAGACCAACAGGTACATATACTATACGACCCAGTTCGGGTCACACCATAGGGTTGACCAGGCTGCAGGAGAGAGGGTGCCGATAACACCCGTAGCAGAGGATGGCAAACCGTTTTACCGTTTTACATGGACTACCCCTCTTGCTCTCTCTCCGCATAACAGCGCCATCATATATACGGGTGCGCAGATGGTACTGCGCTCGCTTGACCGGGGTGATCACTGGGAAGAGATCAGTCCTGACCTGACTGACAATGACCCTGACAAGATACACGGCAAAGGGCACATTCGCTACTGTACCATCACAACCCTGGCCGAGTCACCCGTCAGGGCAGGCATAATATGGGCAGGAACGGATGACGGGCATGTGCAGGTCACCACTGACCATGGCCATACATGGAGCGATGTGACTGCCGCGATGGCCGAAGCAGGCGCCCCTGAAAAGATGTGGGTCAGCAGGGTCTTCCCGTCAGCCTTTGATGAGGCCACGGCATACGTCTCAAAATCAGGTTACACCGATGACATTATGGAGCCGCATATTTATGTGACGGGTGACTTCGGGGTTACCTGGAAGAGGATAACGACAGGTCTTCCCGATTACCCGGTCAGCGTAGTTATCGAAGACCGCAGAAATCCCAATCTTCTTTTTGCCGGTAATGATAACGGCGTATGGGTTTCACTTAGCAGGGGAGAGATTTGGGAGCCGTTGAGGGCCAACATGCCACCGGCAGTGGTGCGTGACCTGATGGTTCATCCGCGCGAAAATGACCTGATAGTCGGTACATACGGAAGAGCGGCATGGATAACTGACATCTCGCCTTTGCAGCAGGTTACACCTGAGATCATTCAGAAACCCCTCCATCTTTTTTCCATTGAACCCAAGCCACAGATGAACTTCTCACAGCAGGCTACCTGGGGCAATTACCACATGACGGGGAGCAACCACCTCAATTCACCCAATGAACCTAACGGGCTCGAGATATGGTATTATCAGTCGGGTGAACCAAAGGATGAGCCTGTGATTTCTATTACAGATGCTTCCGGCAACCAGGTTTTTGAGAGAAAGATAAAGAGTGGTAAAGGCATAGGGAAGATATGGTGGAATACCATGAGAGCACGTCCGGGTGTCTATACTGTCACCATCGCCTGCGGCAATTTCCGAGAGAGTACCACCGGCATCGTCACGGAGAGATGGCAGTGGCCTGTATTGAATTTCAATCCGGGAGAAAAAGCAACGTGGAAAAGATGAGGACCATAAGGCGGATTCATCGTCTTACCGCCTCTTTTCTCTCTGTTGCCCTGTTGCTGGTTGCTATCTCGGGCATCCTCCTTCACAGGCCTCTCGCTGCTGGTCTTTACGGTCACAGGGATATGGCTCCGCTACCGGTCACGGAATAACATCAAAAAGGCGTAATACTCTTTATACTTCCAGTGATTTGTAAACAAAGGCTGAACCGGGATAATCTACAATTGGTCTATTGATAATCAGTTGTTAAAGTCGGGTTTAAGATAGTAATAGGCTGTAGTCGAGAAATCGATTGTGGTCTTCACCCAGTGCCACATCTCGAGGTCAACTTTCAGTGAATCTGTAAACGGAATGGCATCGAGTATCCGGTAACGCATGTTGACACTCATGCCGGGATGAAAGTTTCCGTATCCTGCTGGCTGTGCAATGAGCGGGTGATCAAAATGTTCCGGCCGGCACCAGGCATAGCCGAAATAGTCCTCGGTACCCGTCCCGAACGATGAGGGGAACATCTCGCCGTCGACATAGATTTTCTCGTCGCCTTCACCCCACCAGGCGTCCGCAGTGTTGAATATTGTGATTGCATCACCGGCATAGACTCCTCGTCTGCTGAGCTCCGTTATGTTTACATCCCGGTGCAATCCCGTGCCCCCGGTGGCCACTGCGCCGGCAGTCTCGAAATCCGGATACTCCTGCCACGATGCTCCGAAGTGCATTGAGGATTCATCCCACCTGTAGGGTGTAAGTGTTACTTCCGCGCTGATGCCGATACTGTCCGGGGTTCCGTTGAAGATGCTTACAGTGCAGCTGTCGCGGAAGGGCATGAGCCGGTAGGAGCTTAATGTGCCTCCGGGATCGGTGGCTGTGAAGAGGGTCCGGTAGCTGTTGTATGAATAACCTGTGCCGAAGAAATCACCGACAGGCACCTCAGCCGTTATCCGGCCGTCGAAGGAAAGACGGATTACTGCTCCTTTGAGTGCCGCTGCCGTATCAACGGCTGAGAGCGACATGGTGAAACGGCTGAGGGCAAGGCCCTGCCCGGCGATCGTGACGGAACATTCAGTGCCTGGAGCAAAAACACCTTCGGCGGATCTCTTCATCTCATCATTAACTCCGTTCCCGTCCCCGCCACCGGCGAGCAGGTATGATACACATTCGGCTATGGCAAGAGTATCTGATATGAAGGTTTCACTCCTGGCAGACTCAACTCTTGTGCCCTCCTCGTACAGTCTCGTGCCGATATTGTAGTATATTGAAGGTGTTCGTCTTTCAGGTGTAATAAGAATAGAATCGTTTTCCAGGGTAATTCTGCATTTTTCAGAGAAGGGGATGGGAAGATAGAGGTTATATCCCCGGCGCTGCGGTTCAGTCAGGGGCGAGACTGAGCTGCTCAGCGGCCAGGGTGCCAGGAGGCCCTCACCCAGCAGGGCCGGGGCCATGCCTTCAATGACAGGCTCTGCCACGTCATCGATGTAGACCCTGATATATGAGTTCAGGGCGTTGGCGTTGCCGAAGGTCATCCACCAACGGACTACTGCACCCGGACCCTCTGCCTCAAGCATGACATACTCGCGCCGGCCGTCAGTAACCTCCTCCCTGATAAAGTGCGTATAATCATTGTTTGCAAACCATCCGGCACTGTCAGGGTGGATGCTGAGTCTGTCATAGGAGCTGAACTGCACCAGCCGGTAGCCCGGATCGGGGAACCGGGTCATTGTCTCCGGGTCGGCCATCTCCTTCAGCAGCGACCTGAAAGTGACCACTTTGTCATTTCTGCATGAGGTAGTTGCAAGCAGGTAAAAGATCCCGGCCGCGATCACGATTAACGGTACTCTCTTTTTCATTCGGTTATTTTGTTTATAATTCAATGATCGAATGGAACTTGCATGAAGTAAGATAATCATAGTCTTATCTGAGTGGATGCTCATGCAGGTATCTTTGGGCATACTTCGGGACTAAAGTTACTCATTCGGGCAAAATATTTAAATTGCAATCCGGATTAAAAGCAACAGAGATGAAAAAAGTCGTGGTTTTGCTGGCAGTGGTCAGCATGATGGCCTCATGCAGGCCCGCATCAGAAGGATTTCTCCAGACGGATGGCAGGCACATTGTCAACGGAGAAGGTGATTTTGTTTTATTGAGGGGGATTGGTCTGGGAGGCTGGATGCTGCAGGAACCTTACATGCTTAAGCTCTCAGGGGTGGCTCCCGCACAGTATGATATAAAGAACAGGATAGCTGCGCTGACGGGAGAGGAGAGATGTGCGGAATTTTACGATGCCTGGCTGGCCAACATGGTCACGCGCAGGGATATCGACTCGCTTAAGGCATGGGGATTTAATTCGGTGAGGCTCGCCATGCACTACAACCTGTTTACCCCGCCTATTGAGGAAGAGCCCGTGGCAGGGGAAATTAGCTGGCTGGATAAAGGCTTTGTGATGACTGATTCCCTGCTCAGCTGGTGCACGGCGAATGAGATTTACCTTATTCTCGATCTCCACGCGGCACCGGGAGGGCAGGGAAATGACATTCCCATTGCTGATGTCGACACCACAAAAGCAAACCTGTGGGAGAGTGAGCTGAACCGGAAAAAGACCGTTGCTCTCTGGGGCAGGCTTGCAGAGAGGTACAGGGATGAACCGTGGATTGGTGGCTATGACCTGATAAATGAAACGAATTATCCTCTTGAAGACAACAGCGAGCTGCGCAGGCTCTTTATCGAAATCACCGGGGCCATCCGGGCCGTTGACACCAACCATATCATTTTTATCGAAGGCAATAACTTTGCCACTGATTTCCGGGGAGTGACGCCTCCCTGGGATGACAATATGGTCTACAGCTTTCACAAGTACTGGAATCCCACAACTGTTGAAACCATTCAGAAGTATCTTGATCTCAGGGATGAATACAATGTCCCGCTCTGGATGGGTGAATCAGGCGAGAACAACAACGAATGGTACCGGTCTGCCGTGGAGCTTTTTGAGGCTGACAGCATAGGGTGGGCATGGTGGACGCTCAAGAAGCTCGGTTCCGAAAGCGGAATCATGAATGTCACCATGCCAGACGGTTACCAGCAGATCATCAATTACTGGAAGGGTAACGGGCCGGCCCCTGCACCTGATGAAGCACACCGTACGCTTATGCAACTCACTGAAAACATACGGATTGAGAACTGCGATGTCAACTACGGCGTCCTGACGGCGTTGTTTGGACGGTAGTTCCCGGTCTTCAGTCGGCAGTCAGCAGTCGGCAGTCGGCAGTCGGCAGTCGGCAGTCGGCAGTCAGCAGTCAGCAGTCGGCAGTCGGCAGTCGGCAGTCAGCAGTCAGCAGTCAGCAGTCGGCAGTCGGCAGTCGGCAGTCAGCAGTCGGCAGTCAGCATCCTCACAACCTAAATACCTGATTCTTAATTCTTAATTCTTAATTCTTAATTCTTAATTCCTCCCACTACTGCCTCCCCCCGCAGACTGGCTGCCCGCTGGAATGACCCACCGGGTCATTCATTCACGCTCGGCACTCTACTGGCCTCATTCATAAGTATAAATACCAATGGAAAAATAGGCTAAAAGCCCGTTCCGGCCCTCAGAAGTCCTTGCTAATTTTGAGCTTCCCAAAAAGGGCAACTACGGAATTATGGAAGATCTCTATTCAAGGCTTATGCAGGATGTCCGTTTCGAGGAGGGACTGAAGGCATGCATGAACTGCGGCATATGCACCGGCATCTGTCCGGCAGCCGAATATTACAGCTACGACCCGCGCAGGGTGGTGGACCTTGTTCAGACACGCAACAATGATGTTATCAGGGAGTTGCTGAAGAGTGAGACCATCTGGTACTGCGGTCAGTGCATGAGCTGCAAGACCCGGTGTCCCAGGGGCAACACCCCCGGGATGGTGATCATGGCGCTGCGCAAACTGTCGCAGGAGCTGGGTTACTTTACCGACTCCGAGAAGGGGAGACAGCAGTTTGCCATCAAGAGAACGGTGGGCGACAATGTGCTGAAGCACGGGTATTGCATTGTCTCCTATGACGTTGACCCGGCCACACACCCTGAGCAGGGTCCGGCATGGGAGCATTACTACAACCATCTCGACGATTCGCTGGCGAGGTTGGGTGGTGAGCTGAACGGCAAGGAGGGGCCCACGCGCAAGATAGCCGATGATGTGCTTGACGAACTTAGAAGCATCTTTGAGGTGACGGGCGGCAAGGATCTCTACGATGCCATCGAGGAGGCTTCGGAACTGAAGGCGGAGGAGATGGGCATGGAGTTTAAGAAGGAGGGCAGGGACTTTGAATACTTCAGGCATGTAGTGTCAGCCGACAACGGCACTCATCAGTGTGAAACGGAAGACGTGAGGAGGGATATATATGAAACCAGAAGGTAAGAAGCGCATCTGGGCCGAGTACCAGAAGGAGATACCGGACGACCACTTCTTCTATGTCAGGTCGTGCATCAGGCAGACATTCTTTGCAGGGTCGGAACAGCATTTCCTGAAGATCCTGCGGGAGGACCTGGGCAAGGATGTCTTCGAGGACCCGCGTCACACCACCTGCACGGGCATCGGGTATCACGGTGACGTGGTCCCCTTTGAGACTATCCAGACAGTGGTGGCGCGTCATTTTGCACTGGCCACTGAGGCCGGGTACAAGCATATTGCCATATCGTGCGTCACCTCTTTCGGCATCTACTCTGAGATACTGGAGACCTGGAAACACTTTCCTGAAACTCTGGCCCGCACGCGTGAGGATCTCTACAAAGCCACGGGCCGCACCTTTGAGGTGCCTGAGACCATCTCGCATGCCAGTGACATAATATACAAATTCAGGGATGAGATAGCCCGCAAGGCAAAGTATAACCTTGTTGACATCAAAACCGGAAAACCCCTGAAGGTGGTGGAGCACATCGGCTGTCACTATTCAAAGATGTTTCCGAAGTACGGCGTCGGCGGGGCCGAATTCCCTCATGTTCTGACAGGCATGATAGAGGCATGGGGCGGCGATGTCATTGACTACCCGGAGCGGCGCCACTGCTGCGGCTTTGGCTTCAGACAGTACCTCGTGCAGGCTAACAGGGGATATTCGCTCTTTGCCTCACGCAAGAAGTTTGAGTCGATGGAGCCCTACCAGCCTGATCTCATCATTGCCAACTGTCCGGGATGCACCATGTTCATGGACCGCTGGCAATACACGATAAAGGAGATAGACGGCATCACATACGGTGCTGACGGCCAGGGGATACCTGTTCTGACTTATGAGGAGGTTGCCGGACTGGTGCTTGGATACGATCCGTGGGATATAGGCCTGCAATACCACAATGTACAGTCGTTGCCACTACTTCGCAGGATGGGTATCAAGGCTGATCCGGCACGGCGTTTCCTGGCAAAGGACGGCACACCGTTGCCCGAGCCTGCCAATCTTATCAACGGATGAAGGAGAAGAGAAAGCATGTAATTGTAGCCGGTGGCGGTGTGGCTGGCATGGAAGCCGCAGGGTCGCTGGCGGAGATGGGCATCAGGGTTACCCTTGTTGAAAAGGGAGAGGACCCCGGCGGCCACCTCCTGCAGTGGCACGCGCTGTTCCCCGGACGCAGGCCGGCGGAGGAGGTAAGGAAGTATCTCAGGAAGAGGATCGCCCATGAGAACATAAATGTAATCACCAGGACCACAGTTGAAAAGGTCAGGCATCACGGCCATGAGATCATTGCAGATCTCTCAGGAGGCACAGAGGAGAGGGCTGATGCCCTTATTGTGGCAACCGGCTTTGACCTCTTTGATGCACACCGTAAGGAAGAGTACGGATACGGAATATATGACAACGTAATCACCTCGGCTGATCTTGAGGAGATGTTCAACGGGAAGAGGGTTGTCAGGGCTGACGGCTCCGTCCCCTCGCGTATCGGCTTCATCCACTGCGTGGGCTCACGCGATGAGAAGGTAAATAACAATCACTGCTCAAAAGTATGCTGCGTCACGGCTGTGAAGCAGGCTATAGAGGTGCGCAAGCTTCTTCCGGAATCTGAGGTCTTCTGTTTCTACATGGACATGAGGATGTTTGGTCCATATTATGAAGAGCTCTACCGTGAGTCGCAGGAGGTTCATAACGTCAACTACATGAGGGGTAAGGTCTCCGAAGCCTCTGTCAATATCAACAACAGGCTGGTTATTAAGGTGGAAGATACCCTTGCGGGCCGGCCGCTGAAGATGGAGCTCGACCTGATGGTGCTGATGGTGGGTATGGAGATGTCGAAGCCGGGGGCACGTCTGGCAGAGGCGTCGGGACTGAACACGGGCATCAACAGGTTTCTTGAGTCTGCTGATCAGCACTACGGAACCAACAGGAGCGGGGTGGCAGGTATTTTTTATGCCGGCACATGCACTGCTCCCATGAACATCACCGACACAATTTCACATTCGCGTTCAGCTGTGGAAGAGACGGTAAGATATCTGGGCGGCAGATGAGTGAGCAGAAGGCAAACAGGTTCGGTTTCGCCATTAACCGCAGCAGAGCCATCAACTATGACACCTCTGACCGAAAGGTGAGGGAGTATGTCACTATGCGGGAGCCCAGCTTCAGACTCTGTTTTGCCTGCGGAGGATGCACCGCCACCTGCACTGCGGGGCAGCATGCCTCCTTCAACCTGCGGAGGATGAATACCTACATTCGTCGCGGTGAGATAGATTCTCTCCGTGAGGAGGTAGCACGCTGCATGCTGTGCGGCAAATGCCTGCTCGTCTGTCCGCGCGGGGTCAACACCCGCAACGTGGTTGCAACGACTGCCGAAGCATTAAGAAAACTGGACAGAAATGAACTCTGATATCTTCGTCTGGCCGTTTAATTTAGGACTCTATTTCATACTTATATACAGTGTTGTAAGGAGTACCATATGGTTCCGCAACCTGTCACGGGCAGACAAGCTGCGGCTGCAGCGCGGTTTCTTCGGCATGCCCTTCATGCAGAGCATCAGGGAGATATTCATGGAGAGCCTGCTGCATCGCCGGATCTTCAAAAAGAATCCCGTACTGGGTTACATGCACATGAGCCTCGCTTTCGGTTGGTTCCTGCTGATAGTATTCGGTACCATTGAGGCAGACTTTTTCGGGGAGCGACATCTTAATCCGCCATCCCATGCCATCTTCTTCCGCTGGTTCAATCCCGAACACGGGGCGTCCGGACTGGCTGCCATCTACGGTCACTGGATGGATTTCCTCCTTATCTTCATACTGTCAGGACTGCTGCTGGCCGTTGTCAAGAGGTTTATCCCCGGCATGATGGGTATGAAGAAGACCACAAGGCATACCTGGAGTGACCGTATTGCATTGATAAGCCTCTGGCTCATCTTCCCCTCACGGCTGCTGGCGGAGAGCTTCACCTGTGGAGCCCACGGCAACGGAGGCTTCCTCACCGGCAATCTGGGCGCTGCGCTGGCATCATTTCTCCCGGCAGCTGACATTGCCCCCTACTTCTGGTGGCTATACTCCCTTTCACTGGGAACGTTTTTCTTCCTTCTGCCGGTAACGCGCTACTTTCACATACCCGTGGAGCTGCTCCTCATATTCATGCGCAACTCCGGCATCACCACGGCCGACCGGTGGTCTGCCTATACGGAGGTACAGACCCATGCCTGTTCTTCATGCGGCATCTGCATCAGTGTCTGCCAGATGAGCCGGGCGGCGGGCATAAACGACATGCAGTCGGTGTACTTTGTAAAGGGTCTGAGAAATGAAAGGGATATTGCTGCAATCACAGCCAACTGCCTGATGTGCGGACGTTGTGATGAGGTTTGTCCAGTAGGCATTGAGCTCGGCCCGTTGCGCCTCATTGAGAGGCGTCAGGGGGAGAGAGAGGTAACCAAACTGAAATTCTTTGACAGATACGGGCTTATGCGGCGAAGGGAACACATTGAGAGAGAGCCGACACAGTCGTACAGTTACCTGACGCCCGAAGAGGAAAAGCCGGCAGACGTGCTCTTCTTTGCAGGCTGCATGACCCATCTGACTCCGTCGGTTATTGCAGCCATGAAGAAGATAATGGATAGTGCAGGGGTGAGGTACCGTTTTATGGATGAGCAGGGAGGAGTCTGCTGCGGCAGGCCTCTGATGCTTGCCGGCAGGGACAGGGAGGCGCGGGAGCTTATCAACCATAACTCTGACATCATCTGGAAGTCGGGAGCAAAGACGCTTGTGACATCATGCCCCATTTGCTACAAGGTATTCAGGGAGAGCTATTACCTTGAGGCAGAGGTGATGCATCACTCCGAATTCATCAACCTCCTCATTGAGGAGGGGTCGCTGCGGCCGGGTTACCTTCATCGCAGGGTAGTCTATCATGATCCCTGTGACCTTGGCCGCGGATCGGGCATATACGACGAGCCCAGGGCCGTCATCAGTTATGTGGCCGAACTTCAGCCGGTACCGGAGGAGAGATCCATGTCGCTATGCTGCGGCGGCAGCCTGGGAAACCTTACGCTTTCATCGGGAAAACGTTCCCTGATAGCTGCTGATGCTGCCAGAATCCTGACACAGTCGGATCCTGACGAAGTGATAACTTCCTGCCCCCTCTGCAAAAAAACCTTTGCCAAGGCCACAGAGACCAGGGTGAGCGATATCGCCGAACTGGTTGCCGCAGCCCTCCCGAAGCCTGTCAGGAAGACGAGGGGCCGGGCCTCACTTGCTGCCGTCAAAACGGTGGCTGACGGTTGATAACTTTTTCTCACTTTTAATTAATTGATTATTTGATGTTTCATATATCAGAAAATTACATTTACTTTGAGGTTGTCTTTTCCGGTTGAACATTGGAATGGTTTTTGTTGTTTTTTATGTTTCAAAAGGACCCGTAGGATGAAATCAATAATCAGGATAACAGGCGTATTTGCCCTTACCGTGCTTCTAGGCATAACCTCATGCAAGCAGGAGGGTTCATCATCGGCCGATGTCGGCAATCAGGGCGGGAGTGACAAGATAGCTCTCAACGACGGTGATGTAGTTCTCAGGATAGAAGATGCTGATCTCCTCCAGGTAGATTACAATCCGCAGTATAACACTGCTGAGTGGCAGTTCACCGTTGAGGAGCCCGGACGTTATGATGTATGGCTTTCCAGTCTTACCTGTGACACTGCCCATCTCCGCTATGAGGATAATGTCATCATCACGGCCGGAGACACCAGGTTGACCAAGAGGCCTGTGGGCGATCAGATTGTGAAGGATGACAAGAGTGTCACTGAGCCCTGGTACAGGGCCGATTCACATATGGGATCAATTTTCTTCAGCCAGCCGGGTGAATACCAGATACAGGTTATCAGCGACAGGGTGGAACCGCATCCCTCGGATGTCTCCAGGCTGAGTGTTGATAAGCACACGCTTATCAACTCAGTGATCCTTAAGCCGAAGGTCAACTGATCTTTTTCTCAATCCATTTTCTGGCATTTACTAAGGGCAACATCCAGGGAGTGACCTGGTCGTTGTGTCTCTCTGCCGGGTAGTATGCGCACTGCCATGGAAAATATGCCCTTTCGAGGTGCGGCATCATAGCCAGGTGCCTGCCGTCAGGCGAGCAGATTCCTGCCGTATTGTACATTGAGCCGTTAGGGTTGGCAGGATAGCGGCTGCTGTTATACTTCATGGCTATATTGTAACTCTCCTCAGGTCCGGGAAAAACAAACCGTCCCTCACCGTGGGCTACCCATATGCCGAGCTGCATCCCCTCAAGCCCGGAGAGCATGACAGAGGTGGACGGAAGAATTTTCACCCCCAGGAAGTCAGATTCAAACTTATGTGAGGCATTATGTTCCAGACGAGGCATCAGACTGTGATCAGGGACAATAAGTCCCAGTTCAGCCATCAGCTGGCAGCCGTTGCAGACGCCTAGCGACAGAGTATCGTCCCTGCTGTAGAATTTCTCAAGTGCCAGGCGGGCCTTCTCATTGTACCTGAAGGCTCCGGCCCACCCTTTTGCTGAGCCAAGCACATCGGAGTTGGAAAACCCTCCCACAAAGACAATCATGTTAATCTCTTTCAGGGTCTCGCGCCCCGAAATCAGGTCAGTCATGTGCACATCCTTCACGTCAAAACCGGCGAGCCAGAGTGCATAAGCCATCTCCCTGTCGCCGTTGACTCCCTTTTCCCTGATGATGGCAGCTTTAACCCCGCTGACAGGCTTGCGGTCAGGGGTTATGCCCAGAGATGAGAAACTGCCGCCAAAACCCTTCAGTTCAAATTCAATTCTCTTGTTTCCGTGGTTCTCAAACCTCTCTTTTGCCAGCTCAGTGCCGCTCTGTCTCCGGTCGAGAAGGTATGAGCTGCGGTACCATGATGAGCGGCACGTGTCAATGTCAAACTCAAAACGGGATTCACCGTTGGTTACAAAGATATTCCTCTCTGCTACCGGGTGACCTATGGAGACAAAGCTGATCATCCTGTCGCACAGATATTCCTCTGCATCCATCTCATCAGACACCTGGATTATCACACCGGGGTTCTGGCTGTAGAGCAGCCGAACCGTATCACTCTCGCTGATCTCTGTCAGGTTCACTGCCAGACCTCCGTCACGGTTTGCAAAGCACATCTCAAGAAGGGTGGTAATCATTCCTCCGGCTGAGATATCATGGCCGGCAATGATCATTTTCCTGTCGATCATATCCTGCAGTGCCTCAAAGACCATTGCAAAGTATTCCGGATCACTCACCCCAGGTGCAGTTGTTCCCGGGCTTCCCAGAATCTGTGCCAGTGCGCTGCCGCCCAGGGCCGGACTCATCCTGCTCATGTCGATATAGAACAGGGCCGTTGATGGGTCATTGCGCAGCACCGGTTCAACGATGCCGCGAATATCTTTCACCTCAGCGGCAGAGCTTATGATGACCGTCCCCGGACTGTAAACCACGCCGTCAGGATATTTCTGAGTCATGGAAAGGCTGTCCTTGCCTGTGGGGATATTTATACCGAGGGCTATGGCGAAATCGCTTGCTGCCTTCACGGCTTCATAGAGTCTGGCATCTTCGCCGGGGTTTTTGCATGGCCACATCCAGTTGGCTGAGAGGGAGACGCCCTTCAGTCTGTCAGCCAGAGGGGCCCAGACAATGTTTGTAAGTGCTTCTGCTATTGAGAGGACAGAGCCTGCCGCCGCGCTGACAAGAGCTGCCGCCGGTGCATGCCCCAGTGCCGTCGCCATGCCTCTTGTGCCGCGGTAGTCAAGTGCAATTGCTCCCAGATTGTTCAGTGGCAGCTGCAGCTCGCCGGCGCACTGCTGTTTTGCTATTCGGCCCGTGACGGAGCGGTCGACCTTATTGGTCAGCCAGTCCTTGCATGCCACCTCCTCCAGTTGCAGCACCGCATCGATATACTTCAGGGGATCTGACGGGTCATATGCCAGTTCACTGAACTGGATCCTTATGGTGGAATCTGTCATCACCGTCCGTGGCGGCTCGCCGAAGAAGTCACTGAGCTGCAGGTCTATCGGCTTCTCACCGGTAGCGGTATTATAGAATGTGAACTGGTTGTCTCCGGTCACCTCCCCGATGACATAGAGAGGGGCGCGTTCACGTGAGGCAACTCCTGATAATGTATTCACATCGCCGGGTTTTATCACCAGACCCATTCTCTCCTGGGATTCGTTGCCTATAATCTCCCGCGCTGAGAGAGTGGGATCGCCCACAGGCAGCCTGGCTATGTCAACCTTCCCGCCTCTCTCCTCCACCAGTTCGGAGAGGCAGTTGAGGTGGCCGCCGGCACCGTGGTCGTGCAGTGATATCACCGGGTTACTGTCGCTCTCCGTCATAGCGCGCAGTGCGTTGTAGACTCTCTTCTGCATCTCGGGGTTGGCGCGCTGTACGGCGTTGAGCTCAATAGCGCTCTCGTAGGCGCCGGTATCCACTGACGATACTGCGCCCCCTCCCATGCCTATGCGGTAGTTGTCGCCTCCCAGAAGCACTATCAGGTCACCTTTCTGAGGCGTATCTTTCGTGCTGTCTCTCTTTTTTCCCAGCCCAATGCCGCCCGCGAGCATGATAACCTTGTCATAGCCATAGCGTCGCATTTCTCCAAAGTGTTCAAATGTCAGCACCGACCCGCAGATGAGCGGCTGGCCAAACTTGTTCCCAAAGTCGCTGGCTCCGTTGGAGGCTTTGATGAGTATCTCTTCCGGTGTCTGGTAGAGCCAATGACGGGGCTCGGTATGCCCTTCCCACTGCCGCGGGCCGTCAGGCCTTGGATAGGAAGTCATGTATACTGCCGTACCTGCTATGGGCATGGCCCCCTTGCCGCCCGCAATGCGGTCGCGTATCTCGCCCCCGGTGCCGGTGGAGGCTCCGTTAAAGGGCTCCACAGTGGTGGGGAAGTTATGGGTCTCGGCCTTGAGCGAGAGAACAGATTCGAAATCGCTCACCACAAACCAGTCAGGTTTATCCTGTGTGGCCGGTGCAAACTGCTCGGCAGACGGCCCGTCAAGAAAGGCACAGTTGTCCCTGTAGGCCGAAGCAACATGGTTGGGATTCTTCCGGGTGGTCTTTTTTATCAGACTGAAGAGTGAGTGGGAATGCTCCTTCCCGTCAATGATAAAGGTGCCGTTGAATATCTTGTGACGGCAGTGCTCGGAATTCACTTGTGAGAACCCAAAGACTTCACTGTCAGTAAGTTTTCTTCCCAGTCTCAGGCTCAGCTGTTCAAGATAGAGTATCTCATCGGCACTGAGGGCCAGACCCTCCCGGAGATTGTAGGCAGCAATGTCTTCTATTTCCGTCACGGGCTCCGGCTCATGGTGAACGGTGAAGATCTCACTGTCAAGACCATGATATACCCTCTGCAGCATCGGATCATGATCAGGATTCTCACCTGCAGCAGCAATGAACTCTTCAATCCGTGAGATACCTGTTATGGCCATATTCTGGGTTATCTCCACCGCGTTGGTGCTCCAGGGAGATATCATCTCGCGTCGGGGGCCGACAAAGGTGCCTTCAACAGTGTCGGTACCTGTAATGCCGGCATTGCCGAACAACCACGAGAGCCTGTCTGTCTCACCGGAGGAGAGCTGCCTGTCTGCCTCTACGGCGATAATGTTTCCCGCGGAGGTTCTGAAGAAAAGTAGAGTCTTGCTGGTCATAATATGCTTATGGATAGAGTTTTGGCGATTAACTTCCTGCTTCTGCCGTCACCCTCAAAGATAATAAAACAACTGTTGTGGCTCTGCAGCTAATGCACGCTCGTTGAGAAATGACACTCCGCAAGAAACTCTGCCAGCGGGAAAATTCTCCTGCCGGAGAAATTCTGCCACCGGAGAAAGACTACCGGCACGACTGCACACTATCAGTGAGCGAAACAATAGCACTCCTCACTGCTCAGATTCAGTTACCGAATCTGGGATTGACTATATTGTTGTATATCGAACCGAAAGTATATGTCAGACCTATGCCGGTCCCGATCTCATAGCCCGTTGCCTGTTCCCTCAGCCTCAGGAGTCTCTCGGCTTCCGACAGCTCTCCCTTTCTCAGGCTGAGCTGGTCATTAATGCGTGCCGCCTCGAGGTTGAGAGTGAGGGAGAGTCCCTTGAATATTCTTACGCGGGCAAAGAGGTCTGCGGCTACCATGTTTTTCGATAAGTCATGGAAGTAGTTAAGTCCCCGGAGCGAGAAGTAGATCGAACCCCATTTCTTCTGCACCTGGTATGCGACCCTGATCTGATGTACGAAAAGATTCTCTCTGGTCTTGTTGTAAATGGTGGTGTCTGCGTAATTACTGTACTGGTAACCAATGCTGTAGAGGAACCTGAGCTGACGGTGGGTAGCCTCGGCATAGGGAAACAGATCATACTCTATTGAGGGCATGATCGAAGTATTGAAATCGTAGTTCTCGGATGTCGATGAGTTCATCTCCCAGATCAGTCCGGCGGACCAGTGGTCACCGAGGCTCTTTACCAACAGGTTTTCCAGTCTTTCGTAGCTTCTGAGGTAGGTTGTATCAAGATCTTCCTCAATGAATCTCTGTTTCGTATAGCTCTGGTCAAAATCGATCTCCAGCTTGAGGTCAGGGGTTACTTTTGTAACTCTCAGCGAGTTTCTCAGGTTCATTCTCTTGTATGACTCTTCTGCATTATACTGCGGGCTTGTTGAGATCTCAAAGACCCAGTTTCTCCATCCGTCGATGACCTCTTCCTGCTCGATGGCACTGCCGTGTGTTATGTCTATCTCATAAATTACCGGTGTCCTGCTTGCGAACCTCAGCAGGCCGGCCTTGAGAAGATTGGTGCGACGCTCCCTGATCTCCGTTGAGGTCTCGTAGGGGTTGCTCATATAGGTCAGGGTGTCGTCCATTCCCGCAAAAATGTCCATCCCGTGAAAAACGTAAGTATAAAGGTTGCCGCCATTGCCTGAGTTCTGCCGTGTGACAAGTACATATACCTGTGCTTCCCTTACATCCCTGACATAGTTTATCCACGGAATCTCCTGGCGGGTATAGCTCATGTCGCAGCTGCTGCAGTCGATGAACACCCTGGCGGCATCCTGTCTCAGGTTGATGGCAGGTTGTATATCTTGTTCCCCGGGGTTACCTGATGCAGGAGGGTCATTTTGCCTCAGGTTTCCTACGGGGGGAGGATTATCCTGGGCGGCTGCGGCGACTGAAAAAAGTGTTGTAAGTAGAAAAAAAAGCAGTAGTCTGATGTTGTTTTGAATCATAAGATGTTGTGGCTGAATTTAAACAGCCGCAAATATATTCAAAAGAACGGAGCAGGGAGATGTTTTATAGCAATTACGACAGATGGCGAATGCCAGTGGGTGTTGATTTCGGGCGCGCTGAACTGAAGATCACTCCCGGCGAAGCCAATCTCTTCGGGTGAAGGCAACTTGGGCGGAGCCGTTTTCTGAAAGTTACCTGCCGGTTTCTCTGACAGACTGAGAGTCAGGTCATTCTGTGTGAGCTTCTTCTTCCAGACCCTGGAGTAGGGAGTGAAGACGGTATAGGATATCACGTCCGCCTTCACCTCCTCGTTTCTTTCGACGATAACCTGGTCTTTGAAAGTGCGGAACGGGACTCCGGATTTTTCTGGCATCAGCCCGGTCTGGTGGTCGCTGCCGAACCAGAAGAGGACTACAGGTTCATCAGTCTTTGTCATACAGGTCAGTTATTGCTTCCTTTTGCATGTGATTCTTTCTGAGCTTACGCCGGATCCGGGTGAAGACGAAGACAACCAAAAGCAGGAAGAGGGCAATAACGAAGAAGGGTATTACCAGCGAAAGGAGGGAAGTGCCTGTCGCGGCGACATTCTCGACGGTAGCCACCACGGGGTTGCCTATGCCGGCCGTAAGCTTTGTTGATGTGAGCCTGGTCAGGGCGCTGCCGCTCTGTACCACGGCGGCGCTGCCTCCGCCTACTGCGGCGCCGGTGATCCACCTCATCAGCTCACTGTCAATCGGCAGTACGCTGGTCAGAAGCAGCGTCCCGGCAACGACAGCCAGCGGGGTGGCTATGGTATCAAGAAGGTTGTCGACCACGGGGATATAATAGGCGATGATCTCCACCAGCGTGGCTGTGGCCAGTATGACAATGGAGGTCAGGGAGGCAAGCCACATGAAGCTCTCATTCAGCGGCAGGAAGCCTGCTTTAGCCGCAACGGCGGCGACGAGCATTGGCACGAAGACCCGGAAGCCGGTGCTGGCTGCCAGCCCGATACCTATTGCCACTGCTGTGATTAGCTCAGTACTCATTGATTGTTCATCTTGTCTTTATTACTGCAAATTTACGTACTGATCGCCCGTTTTCGGTCTGCAGCAGGCAGAAATATATCCCCGGAGCATAGTCACCGGCATAAAGTGTTTCGTTGTACATTCCCGGCTCCATTATCCTGTCTGCCAGTGCGGCGACCAGTCTGCCGTCAGTGCTGTAGACCTGCAAGATTACACGTGATCTGCTGAGAATGCGGTAATCAATTACTGCCATGTCACTTACAGGGTTCGGAGTAACGGTGATGATCTGATCTTCATCCTGTGTGAATGTTCCATCATCAGAAGAGGTAGTTCCCGTGATGGCTGCTTTCAGGCCGTTCCACAGTTCGTCGCGTCCCGCTTCATAGCTCAGGGCCCATATGCCTATCCCTGCCAGGTGGAGGTCCATGGCCAGGTTGTTCTTCATCTGGAGGCTGAGGCTGTCGTCATACCACATCTGCCGCCACTGCCCGGAGCTCTGGTAACTTATCCATGGTACGCCTGTTGTCTGATCAAAAGTTACAGTGTGATTGGCTGCCAGGTTTAGGGCGGAGTTGTACAGTCGTGATGTTCCTGTGCCTGTAGTAGGGGCTTTTCTGTCGCTGCTGGTCACGGGCCAGTCGTAGCCGTACCATGGCACTCCGAGCAGCAGTTTGCCGGACGGCACGCCGTCACCGATATAGTCTTCGTTCAGGCTTCGGGTGATGTTGTAATTCTCCCCTGAAACGGGGGCTACCGGTCCGGCAGTGGAAGATCCGCTCCAGTAATAGTTGTAGCCCATCATAATAAGGTAGTCACAGATGCCGGCCAGCACTGCCAGGTCCCATCCGTCAGACCAGTTTACTGCCGGCGTTGCCAGTGATATCTCGGCAAAGGGTAGTGCCCCCTTGATGCCTCTTACTGCCCTGCGGCAGAAGCTGACCATATTGGCCTTCTGAGCTGAAGGCACGCTCTCGAAATCGAAGTTGACACCGTCACCGTTGCGAGCCTGCAGCTGAGAAACCAGGTTGTTGATGAGGTTCCACTGCTTGACGGTGTCAGTGAGCAGCTCGGTATTGCGTGCAGAACCGAAGTTGGTGACGGTGAGGATCACCTTAACGCCTCTCTGGTGTGCATAGCTGATTATGGGAGTGGTATCCCACCCTCTCAGTGTTGTATATCCTCCGGTTGCTGTGTCAACCTCGTAACTGAAGTAGGCTATATGGGTGAGTACGTCATAGTCGTAATAAATGTAAGCGGTTGACCCGGCCCAGTAGGGATGCCATCCGAAGACCATGGGATTTTCGCCTCCGTTCTTAATGACAGTCAGCGGTGCAGGCTTCTCCCCGGCGTTTACTGCGGACCGCCGTCCTGCTGCACTTCGTGGTCGGGATTGAGCCTCCTCCCCGACACTCCTTGTAAGGGACTTGTCCTCCGTCGGAGTCTCAAACTGCGGACTGCTGACTGAAGATTTAAAGAGTGAGTCATAGATCTTCCCGTAGTACTCGCTCTCAACCTGATGTATGCCTTTGACTTTTGGCACAGGATCCTGGGCGACGGCCTTCATCATGATGAGAGCTGACAGCATCAGAGCCAGTGTGATCTTAACGGGCATGCAGGCAGGGAAGAGCGAATTGTCAGGTTGCCTTGAAATACTTTTTATATATCTCCATGTTCCGTTCAAGGAGGGTGACGGAGACCTCATGAGCCTCCTGGCTATCCTTTTTTTTGAGGGCATCAAGGAGCTCTCTCTGGTATTTCAGGGTATACTCCTTCTCGCCTTCAATATTTCCGTAGATGAGGTTTCTCATGCGCGGGAGAAGGGAATAGACGGGTTCCATGCTGATGATGACAATGGGATTGCCGGTTGCTTTTGAGAGGTTCATATGGAACCGGTTGATAAGGTCGACCTCAAGCTGGGTGTTGTCAGGATTGCATTTTTCGAGATCTGCCTGGTTTTTCTGGAGGATACGTATGTCCTCGTCGCTCCTGTTGCGTGCAGCCAGTCTTGCCACCTCCGGTTCGAAGAGCCTGCGCACCTCTATGATCTGCAGTATCAGGTCCGAGTTGAACCTGAGGTCATAGAAGAGGTGGAGGGAGTTGATGGCATCCTCTATCTTCAGCTCCGTGATATACATGCCGCTTCCCTTGCGTATATCGATCAGTCCGCGTGCACTCAGGCGGCGCAGAGCCTCACGGAGGGCAGTACGGCTCACCGCAAACTGGGCGCAGAGCTCTTTTTCCGTGGGAAGCTTTGATCCGGGCAGTAGTTTCTTCTGCCTTATAGCTTCTTCAATTCTCCTCTCTATTTTCTGGCTGAGAGTGAGTCCCGAGCCGATTTTACTGAAGACGTCGTCTGCCATGTCAGTGGTTATTTTTCAGATCAGGACAAATATCTTCTATCCCGTTCATTATGTTTATTCATAGTGTTCCCTGTAAAACTCCAGGGCCTTTTTTACCGATCCCTGCTCCATCAGCAGTATGCGGGCTGCCTCCCTCTGGATGTCCAGCTCCTCAACTATCATCCTGGTACCACGTTCTATCAGCTTCTTGTTGGTGAGCTGCATGTTGACCATCTTGTTTCCCTTTACCCGGCCCAGCTTGATCATGAGCGTTGTGGTGATCATGTTCAGCACCATCTTCTGTGCGGTGCCGGCCTTCAGCCGTGTGCTTCCTGTCACAAACTCAGGTCCTACAACCACCACCACCGGGTACTCGGCGACCTTCACCAGCGGGCTGTCAGGGTTGCATGTGATGCATCCGGTCAGGATGCCGTTCTGCCTTGCTCTCTGTACCCCACCGATAACATACGGGGTGGTTCCGGAAGCAGCTATCCCGATAACCGAATCCTTGGTGTTGATGTTGAAAATCTCCAGCTCGCTCCACGCTTTGGAGGGGTCATCCTCGGCAGATTCTACAGCCTTGCGAAGCGCGGTCTCTCCTCCGGCAATCAGCCCGATAACCACGGTATCGGGCACACCGAAGGATGGAGGCACCTCTGAGGCGTCCAGCACCCCCAGCCTGCCGCTGGTGCCTGCCCCGAGATAGAAGAGCCTGCCGCCCTTTTGCATTCTTCCGTGGATCTGGTTGATGAGAGTCTCTATCTGCGGGATCGCTTCCCTGACAGCCAGGTGTACCTTTGCATCTTCCTGGTTTATATTCGTCAGCAACTCATTGACTGTCATCTTGTCAAGATCCTCAAAGTTGGAGGGCGACTCGGTAATGCTGAGCTGTTGTCTTGTAAGACCTGCTTTACTCGTGGTTCGGTACATCTGGATTCCGGATATGATATTTAACGAGGTTGTCCATCGGAGAGAGGGAGAAAATTCCCGGCTGCAACCTGTGCTCAATAAGCAGCTTCTCGAGAAATGGCCTGAAATGATATGCAATGCTGCCTGTAAAATGGACAGGATAGTCCCAGGCCTCCGGATAGGAGAGCACATTCCTAACGATGAACTCATCAAAACTGGATGTTATTATCGCCTGCAGTTCCGGTATATGTAGGTTGTCAGCGATGAAGAGTGAAAACTGACCAAGAAATTTATTGGGGAAAGGCATGTTGTACACTCTCTCAAGTATCTGAGCCGGAGTATAGTTATAAGTCTTAAAGAAGGTATCTATTACCTCATCCGGGAACTGCTTCTTCAGGATACCTGATACCAGTTTTCTGCCGATAACAGCACCGCCTCCCTCGTCGCCAAGGATATAACCCAGGGGTGAGACATTCGAGACAATATTTCTTCCGTCATAGTAGCATGAGTTGGACCCTGTGCCAATTATGCATGCAATACCTGGCTGATCCATGCAGAGCGACCGCGCTGCACCCAGCAGGTCACTGCCGATAAACAGCTCTTCAATACCAAAAAAGGAGGTCAGTGCTCCCTTTACTATCTCAACCTTTGAGGCGTTGCTGACTCCGGTACAGTAAAAAAACACTTTGCTGACACCCGCATTTGCAAGCTCAGGTATCTCTTTACCCAGCATATTGTTTATCTCCTCACGGTTAACAAAAAAAGGATTTATGCCGGAAGATGTGTATGACTTCCCATTACCGGTCTCTGCAACCTCTCTCCATTCAGTCTTGGTGGAGCCACTGTCAGCGATCAGTATCATGATTGGATAAGAATGTATATTTATTTGTTAACCAATTTATTACATATACTGCACAAATATGGCTGATTAAATTTAATTCCTAATGTTGTAACAAGTGTATGTAATTATACCGAAATATACAGATTTTTGTCAGATGTATGACACATTTATAAAAACTTTCTACTTTTGAATCATAATTACTAATTTAAGCAAAAAAATATCAGAGATGCGAAGATCCAATCTCCTCTTTTCCCTTTTCCTTTTTCTGATTGTGCCCGGAATGTTTCAGCCTCTGTCGGGGCAGAAACCCGGCAGGATGCAGCGAATCGCTGAATCAAGGTTGGGTGAGTGGGTCACACCCATCCCGGAATGGCTTTTCCCGGAAGAGCTGAAGATCGATTCCGTGAGTGTTGATGATCAGCAGAAGGAGGTCAGCATCTGGTTGCCGGCCGAGGCAGCCCATAACCCTGTCAGGGAGGAGTCGCACGCGCACCTGGTAAACTCCCTCAGGGAGAGTCTGGGAAGGAGATTTTCCGGGTACGGTATAACTGTCCTGTGCGGCGGTCAGCCTCTTGAGGAGCTCATACCTAACTACTTCAGATATGAGCTTTCCCGTGACGCCGGGAGGATACCTCCCGCGCCGGAGTCGAGGCCCCGGCTTGTACAACGGATCGGGTCCGCTGAGTATTCCGAAGGTCTTGACGGCAGGAATATTGCCCTGTGGCACAGTCACGGCTACTATTTCGACATGACCCTGGACCGCTGGGAGTGGCAGCGTGCCAAGCTCTTCGGCAGTGTGGAGGATCTTTCGGTCATGGCCTATGTCATTCCATACCTTGTACCCATGCTTGAGAATTCCGGCGCAACGGTATTCATACCGCGCGAAAGGGATATCCAGCTAAATGAAGTCATCGTTGATAACAACGGCTCTACGGGCAACTCCGAGTTTGTATTGCAGGTAACCGAGCCTCCCGTGGAAGCCGGTCCGGGATTCCTGCTCAGGGATACACTCTTCAGCGGTGACAATCCTTTCCTCATGGGCACCTCCCTGACCATCAGCGACGGCTCTGCGCTGTTTATTCCCGAGATACCCGAAAAGGGATCTTACGGTGTCACGGTCTCCTGGCCCCGCCTGACTGACAATGCAGGCAAGGCGCTTGTCAGGGTCAGTCACACCGGCGGCGTGACCGAATTTATTGCAGACCAGTCGATAGGAGGCGGCACCTGGGTCTGGCTCGGTTCCTTCATCTTCGATAAGGGGCTTGACCGCGACAGGGGTTCTGTCACCCTCACCTCGACCGACGGTTCACCGGTGGCCGTTGATGCTGTCCGCTTCGGAGGAGGGATGGGCAACGTAGCCCGCCGTCCCTCATCATCGGTGATAGCAAACCAGTGGTCGCTCAATGCCGGCGACCAGCCTGCCGGTGATGAGAGCCAATCCGCCGTGAGCTACAGCTGGAAGCTGAGCGGCAAGCCGAGGTATCTTGAGGCTGCCCGCTACTGGCTCCAGTTTGCAGGTATGCCTGACACACTCGTCTATACTGTTAACCATGGGAGAAACGATTACAATGACGACTACATGTCGCGTGCCGAATGGGTCAACTACCTGAATCGCGAGCCCGACAGTACCGGCGGCAACGGCATGGGTATCCCCGTTGACCTCTCCTTCGCATTTCATACAGATGCAGGCATCACGCCCGATGATTCCATCATTGGCACTCTCGGTATCTATTCCACCGCAACCAACGAAGGCAGATTCCCCGACGGCACCAGTCGTCTCGCCAGCCGTGATCTCACTGATATCGTTCAGACCCAGATCGTCGAGGACATATATGTGCTCTTTAATCCCGACTGGACCCGGCGTGCCATGTGGGACCGTTCCTATTATGAGGCACGCAAGCCCGATGTGCCCGCCATGCTTCTGGAACTGCTCTCTCATCAGAACCTGGCCGACCAGCGTTACGGGTTTGACCCGCGCTTTCGCTTTCATGTGAGCCGTGCCGTTTACAAGGGTATCCTACGCTACCTGGCCACCGCCTCTGGTATGGAGTATACCATTCATCCGCTGCCAGTCTCGCACATGGAGCTTGCTCCCCTTGGTGGCAAGAGTGTCAGGCTTAGCTGGACGCCTGTAACTGATCCCCTGGAGTCGACCGCTGACCCGCTCTCATACAAAGTATATATGGCTGTCGGCGACAACGGCTTTGATAATGGAAGGGAGGTGACCGGCACCATCCTTAACATCGAGCTTCCGTCATACAACATGCTCTACCGGTTCAGGGTTACCGCACTGAATGAGGGGGGAGAGAGCTTCCCCTCAGAAACGCTCTCGGCAGGCTTTGTGGCGGATTCTCCGGAGACCGTGCTTGTTGTCAGCGGCTTTGACCGTATCTCCGGCCCCTCCTGGTTTGACCGCGGCGGTATGGCCGGCGTCGCGTGGTGGGATGACCGCGGGGTGGCTGACCATTACAATTTCTCGAATACCGGCGACCAGTATGACTTTAACCGCAGGTCGCCGTGGACAGATGATGACAATGCAGGATGGGGTGCTTCATGGTCTGACGGCGAGGGAAAGATTATCCCGGGGAACACATTCGACTTTTCTGCCATCCACGGCAGTTCAATCATGGCTGCCGGCAGGTCGTTCATCTCGGTCAGCGATGAGGTGTTCAACAGTCCTGAATTCGATCTCAGACCATACGCTGCCGTTGACCTGCTCTTCGGTGAAGAGAAGAGCACACCTTCAGCCTGTTATCCTGAGAGGAAGGAGTTTCAGATATACACCCCTGAGTTCATGCGGAGCCTGGAGAGACTCACGGAGGCTTCCATACCACTATTCATGTCCGGGGCCTACATCGGCACCGATCTTATGATCACGGCTGACAGCGCTGTCAGCGCAAAGGTGATGCAGCTCCTGCATTTCAAACCCCGGACTAACCACGCTGTAAGAACGGGTGAATTCTACGCCACCGACATCGCAGGGCCTGACCTCTCAGGTAAATTTTCATTCAACACCGGATCTTATACCGGTATCTATGCAGCCGAATCACCCGATGCCATTGAACCGGCTGACAGGAGATCGCGCACAGCATTCCGCTATTCGGAGAACAATACGTCAGCAGCCGTCATGCACAATGGAGAAGTGAGAACTGTGGTCACCGGATTCCCGTTTGAGACTGTAACTTCGCAGGAAGAGAGAGACAGACTCATGAAACAGATACTGGATTTCATCTTAAAGAGATAAACCAACGTTATGGAGAGAACCATCACATGCTTTATGCCCTGGTCTGACTCCGGCTCTGTGGCGGCTACAGTCAGATCACTGAGAAGTTCCGTCGTAGTCAGCAGGATCTTCATCGTGGTACCCCCTGACCATACTGGTGATATCGGGATACCGGAGACTCAGATTCTTAGATCAGCAGGATTTGTCTCCACCGACGCGCTGAAGAAAATGGCAGCAGTGACCGATACCGATTTTGTTTTAATATACAGCAAGGGCTTTCCGCTCGATCCGGGGAAATTTGCCTTCGAACGGTTGATCCAGGTTTGCGAAGGCACAGGTGCCGGCATGGTCTATTCAGACTACTTCGAGAAAAAGAGTGAGAAGCTCTCATCGCACCCTCTGATAGATTACCAGGAGGGCAGCCTTCGTGACGACTTCAATTTCGGTTCGGTCATCCTTTACAGTACTGACGCCTTCAGGAAGGCCTGCAGCGCCATGAAGAAAGAATACAGCTTTGCCGGGCTGTACGATCTGAGGCTCAGGGTCTCGCAGTCTTATCCTGTGCTCCACATCCCGGAGATGCTGTATACCGAGGTGGAAACGGACACCCGCAGGTCGGAGGAGAAGATGTTTGATTACGTTGACCCGCGCAACAGGGAGGTTCAGATAGAGATGGAAAGGGCCTGCACAGATCACCTCAGGGAGGTCGGCGCCTGGCTCGGACCCCGGTTCAGGGAGATAGCATTTGATGATGAGAGCTTTGAATACGATGCCTCTGTTATCATTCCCGTACGAAACAGGGTCAAAACAATCGGTGATGCCATCAGGTCAGTGCTCAGCCAGAAGTCGCCCTACAGCTTTAACCTGATAATCGTTGACAATCATTCCACCGACGGCACAACCGATGTTGTAAGGTCATTTGCAGGCGACAGCAGGGTGGTGCATATAATTCCGGAAAGAGATGATCTGGGTATCGGCGGATGCTGGAACGAGGCTCTCTTCAGCGACAAGTGCGGCAAGTTTGCGATACAGCTTGACAGTGACGACCTCTATATAGACGACACGGTGGTGACCAGGATCGTTGATGCCTTTCAGGAGCAGCAGTGCGCCATGGTGGTAGGCTCGTACAGGATGGTCAACTTTGAGCTGAAGGATATCCCTCCGGGACTGATAGACCACAGGGAGTGGACCCCTGACAACGGCAGGAACAATGCGTTGAGGATCAATGGCCTCGGGGCTCCGAGGGCATTTTACACACCTGTGCTGCGAACCGTGAGGGTACCCAACGTCAGCTATGGCGAGGATTATGCTGTCGGGCTCGCCATAAGCCGACACTACAGGATAGGACGTATATATGAACCTCTCTATCTCTGCCGCCGCTGGGATGAAAACTCCGATGCGTTGCTGGATGTGGAAACGATGAATGCACATAATCTTTATAAGGACAGGATACGCACTCTGGAGCTTCTTGCCAGGAGACGGATGATCAGCAGCGGGAGGAGAAACTGAAAAGCAGCTGCAGGTAAAGCTGAAGAGCAGATGTATGCTGAGGAGTATTCACAGGGGAAATTGAAAACCAGATGTACGATCACTCAGATATTGTAAATGATCTTTTTGAGAGCCAGTTCAGGGAGTGGCCCCTGGCGCGCGACAACTACGGTCAGCTCGACAGTGTGAGGGTAAGGAAGATACCCTTCCCGGGCTATGAGATCGCCGTGCAGTTCAATCCCGGGAGGATCGTCTCATCCGCGGCGATGGTGGATGCCGGTTCCATCAAAGCGAGGCCCTGTTTCCTCTGTGAGGATAACAGGCCGCCGGAGCAGAGGGGAGTGCCCTTTGGCAGTGATTACATCATCCTGATCAATCCCTTCCCGATCTTCAGGCGTCATCTCACCATTGTTAACCGGGCACACACGCCGCAGCAGATAGAAGGCAACTTCTTATCCATGCTTTCAATGGCAGAGGCACTGCCCGATTTTGTCATCTTCTATAACGGTCCGCAGTGCGGTGCCTCAGCTCCCGACCACCTCCATTTTCAGGCGGGCAACAGGGGGTTTCTGCCGGTGGAAATGGATGCCGGAAACCCTGGTCTCAGCAGTACTGTGGCCTCCTCAGGGGGTATTGAACTCCGTCTGTGGAGCGGCTACGGCAGGGGGATGCTGACTCTTGCGGGGAGCGACAGCAGGGCTCTCGACAATGCCTTTACCCGTTTCTACAATAAGTTTGCCGCCACACAGCCTGAAAGGCCGGAGCCCATGCTGAACATGCTGGCTTACCATTCCGCGGGCAGATGGACAATACACATCATACCCCGCAGGCTCCACAGGCCGTCGTGCTACTTTGCCGCTGAGCCGGGGAGGATTCTACTGAGCCCGGCATCAGTTGACATGGGAGGGGTATTCATCACCCCCAGGGAAGAAGATTACATAAAGATCACCGCCGCTGATATCAGCAGCATCCTCGAAGAGGTGTGCCTGAGCGACGGGGAGGTGAAATCATTAACGGAAGGATTATTATGAAGGAGAGAAGTTTTCCCGAAATAAGCGTGGGTATTGTGTCAGGCAAGGCACTGACAGTCACTCTCAACGGAGAGTACAATGTCTCCGGGGGAGAGAGAAGCATAAAGGGTCAGTGGACTGCAGCAATCAGTGACGGGAGAGTGCTGCTTACAGGTGACGGAGCCGCCCTGCATGCAGGCAGGGAGCTGATACTGGTGCCAACAGATGACCTGCGCTGCAGCTTCACCCTACATGCCGTGACCATAGGCGTCGCCTTTCACTGGGAGCGCAATGAGGACCAGACCTTCGTGGGTAAGCTGAAGTTCATGATCATTGAAGGTCAGGTTACGGCAGTCAATCTGGTACCTGTCGAGGATTATCTTGCCAGTGTGATCTCCTCGGAGATGAGTGCCACCTCATCGGTGGAGCTGCTGAAGGCGCACGCCGTAATCTCAAGGAGCTGGCTGGTGGCGCAGATCGACAAAACCGCGCGGCTGGAGGCAGGCGGAAAGAGACATATTGCAAACCAGGTCACTGAAAGTGAAATCATACGGTGGTATGACCGGGAAGACCATAAGGAGTATGATGTCTGCGCTGATGATCACTGCCAGCGTTACCAGGGCATTACCAGGGCAACAACGCCGGAGGTGGAGAGCGCTGTGCGGGAGACAGCCGGGGAGGTGCTCATGTCAGGCGATACCCTGTGCGATGCACGTTACTCCAAGTGCTGCGGCGGTATCACCGAACTGTTTGAAAACGTATGGGAGCCGGTGAGCCACGACTGTCTGCAGAGTATCACAGATGCTGCCCAACCGCCGGAGGGCTTCGACACGGATCTCACCGTGGAGGAGAATGCCGTCAGATGGATCAGGGGAAACCCCGAAGCCTATTGCAATACCGGTGACAGGGCGGTTCTGGCGCAGGTGCTCAACAGCTATGACCAGGAGACCAACGACTTCTTCCGTTGGAAGGTGGCATACAGGCAGGAGGAGCTGAGTGGGCTGGTGAGGGAGCGTACCGGCATCGACTTCGGTATGATAACAGCACTGGAACCGTTGGAACGAGGCACCTCCGGACGAATCATAAAACTGAAGATCACGGGTGACAAAAAGAGTATGATAATAGGCAAGGAACTGGAGATAAGAAAGGCACTCTCAACGTCGCATCTTTACAGCTCGGCCTTCTTTGTAGAGACGGAAGATAATGAACATGGCAGATCGTTTATCCTTCACGGCGCCGGCTGGGGTCACGGGGTGGGACTCTGCCAGATAGGAGCCGCGGTGATGGGTGCCGCGGGCTTCGGATACAGGGAGATTCTCTCGCACTATTTTGTACATTCAGTGCTTCAAAGGATATACTGAGATGAAAACCGCTATTTCGCTTGCATTGCTGTTCTGCATGCCGGCTTTTACCGCAGAAGCAGACTCATGGATAAGGATCAACCAGCTGGGGTACCTTCCGCAGTCGGTGAAGGTGGCAGTATATATCTCGCAGGAGCCGGGGGCCAAACCTACATTCACGGTCTGTGATGCCCTGACGGGAAAAAGGGTGTTCATCGGTAAGGCCTCCATTTATGACGGTTCGGCATGGGGTATGAGTGCGGCAGCCAGACTTGACTTCTCGGCGCTGACCACCCCGGGAGGCTATTATATCAGATACGGAAACACCATCTCGGAGACCTTTCGCATCGGTCATGGGGTCTATGACGGCACCGCTGACTTCATCCTAAAATATATCAGGCAGCAGCGTTGCGGGTACAACCCCTTTCTTGCCGACTCATGTCATGCCCATGACGGGGTCATTGTGGATCATCCGACACTCACCGGCACGGTCATCGATGTCAGGGGAGGGTATCATGATGCCAGTGATCACCTGAGATACACAGCCACCACATCCAACTCGGTTTACCAGATGATGTTCGCCTGGGAGAGATGCCCGGAGATTTTTGGCGACAGCCATGATGCGGCCGGAATGCCCGGCAGCAACGGCATCCCCGACATCCTGGATGAGGCAAGGTGGGGTCTGGAGTGGCTGCTGAAGATGAACCCCGACAGCGGGATGATGTACAACCAGGTGGCTGACGACCGTGATCACCGGGGATTCAGGCTGCCGAACCTCGACAAGGCCGACTACGGGCTGGGGCCCCACAGACCGGTGTACTTCGTCACGGGCAAGCCGCAGGGACTGGCCAGGTTCAAGAACCGCACCGAGGGAGTCTCCTCTACGGCAGGTAAGTTTGCATCGGTCTTTGCCATGGGAGCACGCCTCTTTGCCGACAGTGATCCCTCATTTGCCTCCCTCATGGCGGCAAAGGCTGCCGATGCGCTGGAGTTTGCCCGTACTGACCCCGGTGCGACACAGACAGCCTGTAATGTCTCTCCCTATTTCTATGAGGAGGATAACTATGTTGATGACATGGAACTGGCAGCATGGGAGCTCTGGTCACTCACAGGTGATGAGGAGCTCCTTGCCGAGGCCGACTACTGGGGGACGCTCGAGCCATTCACGCCGTGGATAGAGAAGGATACGGCACGTCATTACCAGTTTTATCCGTTTGTCAACCTGGGGCACGCACAACTCGCCATGTCAGACACGAAATATTCCCGGAAATACATTGATTTCATGCGTAAGGGACTCGACCTTATCAACGCCCGGGACCGGAATGATGTCTTTCAGTTGAAGATACCCTTTGTATGGTGCTCCAACAACTATGTGGCCGCTACCCTGACACAGTGCAGGCTATACCGCGAAATCACGGGAGACGGGAGGTTTGATCATATGGAGGCGGCCATGCGCGACTGGCTCTTCGGGTGCAACCCGTGGGGAACATCAATGATATGCGGACTGCCGGCCGGCGGGGACTACCCTCTCTATCCCCACTCGGCCGTTACCGTCTACCTTGGCCAGACGACAACGGGAGGACTGGTTGACGGGCCGGTGTACAAGGGCATCTATGAAAATCTCACGGGACTGACACTGCTGAAACCGGATCCCTATGCCGCCTTCCAGAACGGTCCTGTCGTCTATCATGATGACATCGGCGACTACAGCACCAATGAACCCACACTCGACGGTACAGCAAGCCTCAGCTATTACCTCTCAACACTGGAGAAGGAGGGAAGGCAGGGCCGAAAAGAGGCTTCGGGCGATATCCGGGATGATCACGGCGCTCTCATCAGGAAGGGATCCGATGAAAAGGCAATATACCTGCTTTTCTCGGCCGATGAGTATGGCGAAGGGTTTGATCACATACTCAATGTACTTGACCGGAAAATGATCAAAGGCTCTTTCTTTCTGACAGGCAAATTTCTGAGAAACAAACAGTTTGCGCCTGTCGCAAAACGACTGGTTTCCGGCGGCCATTATCTCGGTCCTCACTCGGACGGACATCTGCTATATATGCCGTGGGAGAACCGCGACACCCTGCTTGTCACCAAGGATCAGTTCAACCAGGACATCAGAAAAAACATCATTGAGCTGGGGCGGGCAGGAGTGAGGGAGAAACCCCGCTGGTTTCTGGCGCCGTACGAATGGTACAACAGTGCCATCAGCAGGTGGAGTGAAGAGCTGGGACTCACACTGGTGAACTTCACCCCGGGCACCGGCACCAGCGCTGACTACACCACTCCTGAGATGGCAAACTACAGGTCATCTGAATACCTGTTTGAGAGGCTTGCCAGTTTTGAGGAGAGATCACCGCAGGGACTCAACGGGGCGCTGCTACTGATCCACCCGGGCACGGATCCGGCACGGGATGACAAGTTTTACCTGAAGCTGGAAGAGCTTATTGAATATTACCAGAAAAAAGGTTATACATTTAAAAAGTTATAAGCATGGCAGGCAAGAATGCCAACCGGTCACCATGGGCGTGGGTTCCTTCGCTCTATTTTTACCAGGGTATTCCCTATAGCATCGTGATGACCACCTCGGGTCTCATCTACAAGACAATGGGTATCTCGATAGCCTCGTTTGCATTCTGGACGAGCATTCTCTATCTTCCCTGGGCGCTGAAGCCACTCTGGAGCCCGTACATAGATGTAGTCTCCACCAAACGCAACTGGGTGGTGTGGACGCAGCTGTTGATCGCAGCCACCTTTGTCGGTGCCGGCCTTGCGATGCAGCTTCCGCTATTCTATCCAATCACCATAGCGATCTTTGCCATCATCGCCATCTCGTCGGCGAGCCATGACATAGCCGCTGACGGGTTCTATATGTATGCCCTCAACCAGCACAAGCAGGCCTATTTTGTAGGTATACGAAGCACCTTCTACCGTTTTGCAATGCTGACCGCGCTGGGGCTGATACCGCTGGTTGCCGGGATAGTACAGAAAAACACCGGTCTTGAGCCTCTCGCTTTTGAGGCGAGATCAGTGGTTATGACAGATTATCAGCCTTTTGATCCTGCGCTTATAGAGATTAAGGAAGAGCCCGGAGAACCCCGGATACTGCTCTACCCCGAGGAGATTACCGTGCCGATGTGGGAGGCGGGGGTCTCCGAGCTCGACTCAGCAGTTATTTACATAGCCCTCTCCGCTCCGCCGGAGGAGGGAGAGACCATCGTTGTCAATATTGCCCGCGAAAGCGGAAGCAAGGATATCGATATACCCAGGAACCAGGTAAGCAGGTTCGAGTTCACCGGCAGCAACTGGAACGTCCCTGTTGCCGTCTCGCTGAAAACCCATCATAACCTCAAGGAGGTCACAACGGCGGAGTTTGGCATCACCGCCGGCAATATAGCCTTCAGCTGGACAGTATCGCTGGGGGTACTCGGGCTGCTGCTGCTTCTGCTGGCGCTCTATAACCGCTATATTCTTCCGCGGCCTCCAGAGAACGACATCCGTGAGAAGGTAAGCCTGAAGGTCTTTGTTGAGGTCTTCGTCTCCTTCTTCACCAAGCCGGGTGTTGTCGCTGCCCTCGCCTTCTTCCTTCTTTACAGGCTTGGCGAGGCACAGCTGGTGAAGATCGCCACACCATTCCTGGTCGATTCCAGGAGCATGGGCGGCATAGGGTTAACATCGGCACAGTATGGCATCATCTACGGTACCCTGGGGATGGTCTGCCTGACCATAGGGGGTATCCTCGGCGGCATCCTTGCAGCGAAGTACGGGCTGAAAAAGCTGATCTGGTACATGGCTGTGGCAATGAACCTGCCCAACGTGGTATATGTCTATCTTGCATTTGCCCAGCCCATGCCGGGTGATCTGGGGGTCTACCTCTCCATCGCTACGGAACAGTTCGGTTACGGCTTCGGGTTTACGGCCTATTCTCTCTTCATGCTCTATTATGTGGGAGAGAGTAAATACAAGACCGCCGAGTTCGCCATAGGTACCTCACTGATGGCCCTCGGGATGATGCTGCCGGGTATGGTATCGGGAAAGATATACGAGGCGATAGGCTATGAACACTTCTTCATCTGGGTGTTGATATGCACCATTCCGGGGATGCTCTCGATACTGTTCCTGAAGATCGATCCCGGGTTTGGACTCAAGAAGAACGAAGATTAACTAAATCAGGGAGCGACATGATAACGGAAGAGAAGTTCAGAAGGCTTGCAGGCGAGATCACGGGAGATCTTTATACTGACATCACACAGCGTATACTCTATGCCACGGATGCCTCGGCATACAGGGAGGTGCCCCTGGCAGTGACGAGGCCCGCCGGCCGTGATGATATCAAAAAGATAATTGCTTTTGCCCGCAACGAGGGCACATCAGTGATCCCCCGCGGGGCCGGCACCTCGCTGGCAGGCCAGGTGGTGGGGCCGGGGATCGTCATGGATATCTCAAAACATCTGAACCGCATCCTTGAGTTCAATCCGGAAGAGCACTGGGTTAAGGTTGAACCCGGCGTCGTACTGGCGGAGCTGAACCGCTATGTTGCTCCTCACGGCCTGCAGTTTGGTCCCGAGACATCCACCGCAAACCGCTGCTGCATGGGAGGCATGCTGGGCAACAACTCATGCGGTGCGCACTCCATCATCCACGGCAGCGTGAGAGACCACATCCTCGAGGTCGATGCTGTACTCTCCGACGGATCAGAAGTCCATTTTGGCGCTCTCACCACGGAGGAGTTCAATGCAAAGTGCGACGGTGACCCGGAGCTGCTGGAGACACAGATTTACAGGAATCTCCGCAACATCCTCTCTGACCGGCAAAATGTGGAGGAGATAGAGAGGGAGTTCCCTCATCCGGAGTTGCGGCGCCGGAACAACGGGTATGCCCTCGATGTACTGCTGAGGACGGATGCCTTCACCGGTAACGGCGAGAAGATAAATGTATGCAGGCTTCTGGCAGGATCAGAAGGTACGCTGGCCTTCACCACCGCCATGAAGCTGAACCTGGTGCCGGTGACCGAACAGAAAACCGGGTTGCTCTGCGCTCACTTCAGCAGCCTCCAGGATGCCGTCAGGGCTAACATCATCGTACTTAAGCACTCACCTGCCGCCGTGGAGCTGATAGATGACTATATCGTCAACTGCACCGGCGACAACATAGAGCAGAGTAAAAACCGCTTCTTCATCAAGGGAGATCCGAAGGCAATACTGCTGATTGAGATCATCAGGCCGACGGTTGAGGAGATAGAAAAGACAGCCTCAGCGATGGAGAGGGATATGATTGCGGCAGGCTACGGATATCATTTCCCGCTTTATACCGGCGCCGATGAGATGGCGAGGGTGTGGGAGCTGCGCAAGGCCGGCCTGGGTGTGCTGCTGAATATCCCCGGCAGGAGGAAGAGTGTGCAGGTCATCGAGGACACCGCGGTGCTGCCGGAACTCTTACCGGGTTATTTGGAGGATGTCACCGCGGTACTTGAAAAATACGGACTGAGCTGTGCCTATTACGCACATATTGCCACCGGTGAGCTGCATCTGAGTCCGCTTCTCGACCTGAAAGACCCTGCCGATATAGAGATATTTCACGGACTGGCAAGGGATATCGCCATGCTTGTGAAAAAATACAGGGGCTCGCTCAGCGGTGAGCACGGCGACGGCAGGCTGAGAGGCGAGTTTATTCCCCTGATGCTCGGGGAGCATAACTACGAACTGCTGAAGACAATCAAGAAGACGTGGGATCCCACCTCCGTTTTCAATCCGGGAAAAATCACCGACACCCCGCCGATAACTGAAAACCTGAGGTATCCGGCAGGTGTCAGGATAAAGGTGCCGGGGATCGTCTTTGACTTCCCCGAAGAGGAGGGGCTGCTCTATGCCACGGAGAAGTGCAGCGGCTCGGCCGACTGCCGGAAGAGCGCCCTTGTGGGCGGCACCATGTGTCCCACCTTCATGGCAATGGGCGACGAGGATAAGTCGACACGTGCCAGGGCAAATATCCTGAGGGAGTTCCTGACGAGATCGGAAAAGAGGGACCCGTTTGACCATGAGGAGATATACCGGGTGATGGACCTCTGTCTCTCATGCAAGGCATGCAAGGCTGAGTGTCCTTCCAATGTTGATATGGCAAAGCTTAAGGCTGAGTTCATGCAGCATTATTATGACATCCACCATGTACCTTTCCGTGCATGGCTGATAGCTTGGCTACCAAGGATTTATGTTCCAGGGATGATGATTCGTCCGCTGACCAACCTCGTCACCTCCACGGCTCTGTTCAAGCGAATCATAGGCTTCTCTGTAAAACGCCCGATCCCGGCTCTCTCGCCCATGACACTGAGGAGCTGGAAAAAAAGGCACGAAAGAAAGAACGGGCAGCTGAACGGCAGCAAAGGAACCGTCTGCCTCTTTGCCGATGAGTTCACCAACTACAATGAGAGCGATATCGGCATCAAGGCGGTGATGCTCCTGGAGAGACTGGGATACAGCGTTATCATCCCGCGACACAGGGAGAGCGGACGCACATTCCTCTCCAAGGGACTGATACGGTCGGCACGCAAGCTGGCCCTGAAAAACATACTGATGCTGAGGGATGTTGTCTCCGATGACCGTCCGCTTATAGGCATCGAGCCGTCAGCGCTCCTTACCTTCCGTGACGAGTATCCTGAAATGGCTGGAGAGGCTCTGGCTGAGGATGCACGCAACATAGCACGTAACGCACTTCTCTTTGAGGAGTTCATCTCGCGGGAGACAGAGAGGGGTAATATCACTCCTGACCAGTTCACTGACAGAGCCCTGAATATATTGCTGCACGGCCACTGCCAGCAGAAGGCTGTTGCATCAACGGCTCCCACCATCAGGATGCTTTCACTGCCCCGCAACTATAGCGTTGAGGAGATAAATGACGGCTGCTGCGGCATGGCAGGAGCCTTCGGTTATGAGAAGGAGCACTATGACCTGAGCATGAAGATAGGAGAGATGGTGTTGTTCCCGGCTGTGCGGGCCGCTGAGGCCGACACGGTGATAGCTGCACCGGGCACCTCCTGCCGGAACCATATTGCTGACGGCACGGGACGCCGGGCGCTGCATCCCGTAGAGATAATGTATGAAGCACTTAAGAAACAGGCTTGACTTAATCATATACGGATTGCGACTCTTCAGAAATAGGTTTTAATAAAATAAATACCAGTAACGATGAAAAGTGCAGGTTTCAGCAGGGTGGAACAGTCGTTCTTCGACCGTTCAGGCAGGAGAGAGACAACAACGAAGCTGCCTTATGTGGTGGTGCACAATTTCCCCGGCCTCGGTCTGCTGACGGCGCTGAGGTTTCTGGAATGGGTAGCTGCAAATCCTGACGGGGTTATAAGCCTCCCCACCGGTAAGACGCCGGAGTACTTCATCAAGTGGACCCGGTACATGTTAAAAAACTGGAATAAGCCCGAGGCAAGGAAGATACGTGAGGATAACGGACTGTTCATGGATGAAAAGCCCTCACTGCGCGGTCTTCATTTCGTTCAGATAGATGAGTTTTATCCCATTGATCCGCGCCAGCACAACAGCTTCTTTGATTATGTGAGCAAATATTATATCAGGGATTTTGATCTCGATCCTGCCAAAGCCCTGCTGATCAACAGCGAAGAGATACCCCTGGCAGAGGGCAGACACTATACGGAGGTTTTTCCCGATAGCCTTATAGACCTGAGCCTGAGGAACAGGGAGCCGCTCAGCCCGCTGGAGAGGCTGCAGCAGGCGTCGATATTCAGCATTGATAACTGGTGCACCAACTACGAGAAGAAGATCCGCAAACTTGGAGGAATAGGCTTCTTCCTGGGAGGAATAGGTCCTGACGGGCATATAGCCTTCAACACACGCGGCAGTGACCATAACTCTGCCACCAGACTCACGGCCACCAACTTCGAGACTCAGGCGGCATCGGCCGGCGACCTCGGAGGAATAGAGGTCTCCAGGACCAGGCTGGTGATCACAATAGGACTGGGTACAATTACCTATAACCCTGAAGCAGTGTCAATTATCTTCGCCGCCGGCGATGCCAAGGCGCACGTTGTAAGAGACGCCCTGGAGAAGGGACCTGACAATCTTTATCCCGCCACCGTACTGCAGGGACAGAAGAATGCACGCTTTTACATCACTGACGGTGCTTCGGTTCAGCTTCATGATACCATCGAAAGATACTACAGGGAGGGAGACTGGACCTTTGAAAAGACAGAGAGAGCTATCCATGACCTCTGCCGGAAGATCGACAAATATGCGCATAAGCTTGTCCTGGAGGATCTGCAGAATGATGAATACTGTTCCCTGATACCTGACCTTAGCCTGGAGCGGGTCAAGGAAGTAATAAAATCGACCAGGAGAAAGATAGAAGCGGGACTGAAGCGGGAGCACAACGCCACCTTTTTTCACACCGGGCCCCACCATGACGACATCATGCTCGGTATCTTCCCGGCCATAATACCCCAGTTGAGGGAGATCACCAACAAATTTCATTTTTCGGTTCTGACATCAGGATTCACCGCTGTCACCAACGCCATGCTGCTCGGGCTGCTTGAGGAGACCCGGAGGCTGATAGCGATTGACAAGATACAGATGCTGGAATATCCTGATTTCTTTGACGAGGGGTACAGGTTCAAGTGGGACAAGGATGTGAGTCACTATCTCGACAAGGTGGCTGATAAGGACGAGGCCGGGAAACTGAGGGGAGTATGCCACCGTATAGTCAGGGCGATGGTTGAGATTTACCGGCTGAAGTCGAAGGATGAACTGGTGGAACAGATACGTAGGAACATTGATCTTATAAATGCCAGTTACAGCGGGGAGAAAAACCCACCTGACATACAGCAGCTCAAGGGAATGCTGAGGGAGTTCGAGGAGGAGCTTGTCTGGGCGCACTACGGCGTGCCGGTAAGGAATATAGAGCATCTCAGACTCGGTTTCTATACCGGTGACATCTTTACCCGGCAGCCTGACCGGCACCGTGATGTGGAGCCAATACTGGAGTGCCTGAGGCGTATACAGCCGACAATCATAAGCCTTGCCTTTGACCCGGAAGGGTCGGGGCCTGACACCCATTACAAGGTGCTGCAGGCCATTGCCGAGGCTCTCAGGCAGTGGAGCCTTGAGAAGGATCTCTCAGATCTGAGGATCATAGGTTACCGCAACGTTTGGTTTAGGTTCCAGCCCTTTGAGGCCAATGTCTTCGTACCCGTCTCGCTGAACTCTATGGCAGTACTCAATCAATCGTTCCGCGACTGTTATGTCAGCCAGGTCAATGCCTCCTTCCCCAGTCCTGCATATGACGGTCCCTTCAGCGATCTGTCGCAGCAGGTGTGGGTTGAGCAGTTCAAGCAGGTGCAGCTCCTCCTGGGCAAGGACTTCTTCTACGAGAATGAGAGTCCCAAGATAAGAAGTACCCACGGCATGGTCTATTACCGGGAGATGAAGACCGATGAGTTCCTGCAGCATGCCCGCGAACTCGAGAAGAGCGTCGAGGGGGAGATGCTGCGCTGATATCTTACAGACAGGGCGGCCCCCGGGCAGGCCGGAGACCAACAAACAAGCCGGCACCCGGGCAGGTCGGAGACCAGCAAAAAGGACAATCAGTGAGTTGTCGGGGCGGCCCTGCAGGTTGCAGACAGAGCACTGCCACGCTGCTGCAAACAGGCACTCCTCCGGTAAGCCGGCCAACCGTGCGCAGCATGATCCCCTGCCAGTCAGGGCAGCTTTCGTTATCCGGGTTTAATCGTAGAGGAAATACCTGCCCGCCTGCTCCCGCCAGGCTGGTATATCATTGTTCCACATGGCGCTGATATCGCTGACCCTGAAGGCTTTTGTGAACTCCTTCCTCACCTCGTCAGTGCCGCACACCTTGTCGAACATGGAGTGGCGCGAGGGGTTACAGATCTCAAACAGGTTTTTGTCAGGCCAGAGACGGTGAGCCTCCTGCATGATGTAAAACTGCATCAGGGAGAGAGGAGCCGTGGAAGGATCTGTAAGATGGATCTGCACACCGTGGACCAACATACCCTGAAGGGTGCTGTAGTATGGCTTGTAGTGGATGGGCCTGAAGATGACACCGGGGAGCTTCAGCCCATTAAGGCTTGCTGCCAGTGAGTCGGCATTGATCCATTCGGCGGCAAAGGTCTGGAAGGGGATGGTATAGCCCACTCCTATGCTGACGGCATAAAGCTCTCCGGCGATGCCTGTTGCAGGGTAAAAGAGAGGAGAGTCTTTATGGGGCACATGAGGAGATGAGGGAACCCATGGCAATCCAGTCCCTTCAAACAACATTCCTCTTTTCCAGCCGGTCATCTTCACCACCTCGAGGTCACATTTGATGCCGTTGGCGAGCATCCTTTCGCCGTTGAGCAAGAGTGCCAGCTCACCGACGGTGAGGCCATGTATATAAGGTATGGCAAACTGGCTCACGAAAGAGAAGAAGCCGGGACGGGTGACAACACCCTCCATGCGGATGCCTCCAAGCGGGTTGGGCCTGTCGAGCACGACAACCTTCTTGCCGTTCTCTGCCGCTGCCTCCATCAGGAGTCCCAGGGTGCTGATGAAAGTGTACGACCGCGAACCTATGTCCTGGATGTCGTAAACAAGTATGTCCACATCACTAAGCATCTCCGGCGTCGGCTTGCGGGTTTTTCCGTAAAGACTCCAGACTACGAGGCCGGTTGCGGGATCCTTCTCCGAGGCTACATGCTCACCGGCGGTGAACTCGCCACGGACACCGTGCTCGGGACCATACAGCGCCACCAGGTTAACGCCGGGGGCATTGAAGAGAATATCAACCGTCGATCTGAGATAGCGGTCAACGCCGGTTGGATTTGTTACCAGACCCACTCTCTTTCCCTTCAGAAGGTCAAAATCACTCTTCATAAGGTTCTCAAGGCCGGTCTCAACCACCTGACCGCTCATTGACAAAATTACAGTGAAGGTGATGATCGCTACTATCCCGATCCGTCTCCTAACACTTCTTAATGCTTTCATATTCAGATAATTTATTTAACATCTACTCTAAGTAAATCAGGCACTCCAGACCCTTCAGGCAGATAACTCCAGTTCACTCTGGTTCACTCCAGTTCACTCTAGTTCACTCTAGTTCACTCTAGTTCACTCTAGTTCACTTCGAACTTAAAAAAGTGTATGACAAATTAAATAAAATTCAATTGCCTATTGACTTGAATACTATAAATATTTATTTTTGAATTTGTAAGATGTAATACAACTTTCATGAAACTCTCAAACTACCTTTCCCTGTTGTTTATCCTGGTCCTGCTTGCAGGATGCAATCCAAAGGAGGTTCCTGCAGATATTCAGGAACAGCTTGATTCCATAGCTACTGCGATGGTACCCCAGCATGCCGAGTCCCTCTGTGACGTTGCCATGGTCATGGAAAAAGACGGCAGCCTTACCGTTAAAGGTGAAACCAACCTGCCTGTGGCGAAGGAAGAGATTCTTGCAATGCTGGGCAGATCGGGTTACAGTTACAACGACAGCATTACCCTTCTGCCGGATACTTCAGTGGTTAAGTCGCCCTGGGGACTGGTATCCGTCAGTGTATGCAATGTACGCACCAGGCCCTCTCATGCTGCCGAGATGGCCACCCAGGCCCTGATGGGCACGCCGGTGAAGATACTGAACAAACGCGGGGGATGGCTTCTCATCCAGATGCCGGACTCCTATATCGGGTGGACAGATGACCCTGTTATTGAGCTTACTGATGATGAGCTTAATAACTGGAAAAAGAGTGACAGGCTTATCTACATGGAGCACACGGGAGTAATAACTGACAATAACGGGCAGACAGTCTCCGATGCCGTTTTCGGGATGATAGTACAGAAAACAGGCGAAAAAGGTTACTCCTACATGGTTAAGTTTCCCGATGGCAGAGAGGGGCAGGTGAAAAAGACAGAGGTTGCTGACTTCCGGAAATGGGCAGAAAATGTTGAGCCTGATGCGGATAAAATGATCAAATTTGCCAGGTTATTTCTGGGCTCTCCTTACCTGTGGGGAGGTACATCGACGAAAAGTGTTGACTGCAGCGGGTTTGTAAAGACAATATATTATTCTGGAGGAATTATTCTCAGGCGTGATGCCTCAGGACAATATAAATATGGCCTGGAGCGGAGCATTGAAATCCCTTGTGATTCCCTTGCTCCCGGTGACCTTCTCTTCTTCGGAAGGGTCAGGGATGGAAAGAAGAGTATAACACACACAGGGATGTATATTGGCGATACAGAATTCATTCATTCATCGCGGCTTGTCAGGATAAACAGCTTCGATTCCACCAGGACAAACTACAGCGAGTATCTCCTGGACATACTTCAGGGGGCGAAGAGGATTATAGGTGTTGCTCCCGGTGAGGGTATGGAACGGGTATCTCAGCACAGTTGGTATTTTTAAAATAAAAGGATACTTGCCTGAGTGACAGTACCCTTCGGGATTTGAATTTATTCTTCATACAAGTTCCATTCAATCAATCTGATAAGTATTTCAAATACGAATAAAACTTACATGAGCTGTAACTCACAATTGGAAATGATTATTTCTCTTCATGTAAGTTCCATTAGACCAATAAAATAACATCAAATAATCTAATGAAAAAAAGAGATTTCATCAAGATCGGAGGCCTCGCAGCAGGGGCACTGATGGTTGGATGCACATCGGCTGTATCCGATGGCACTGTCAGAAAAGGCGGTGCCGCAAAGAAGGGCAGCGGGGTTCTGAAACTAAGTTACAGGCCTTATGAGCTGCAACTTAAACATGTATTTACCGTTGCAACAAACTCGAGGACAACCACTCCGGTGGTACTCACCTCGATTGAATATGACGGCGTCACCGGCTTTGGCGAGGCATCAATGCCTCCCTACCTGGGTGAGAGTCATGAGTCAGTGCTGAATTTCCTTTCGAAAGTTGACCTTGAACAGTTCAGTGATCCCTTCCTGATTGAGGATATTCTTGATTATATAGAAGGTGTCATGCCCGGCAACTATGCTGCCAAGGCCTCGCTTGACATCGCCCTGCATGACCTCACCGGCAAGCTTCTTGGCCAGCCGTGGTTCAGGCTGTGGGGACTCAACCCGGAGAAGACACCTCTTACCAGTTTCACGATTGGCATTGACACTGCTGACGTCGTCAGGGAGAAGACCCTGGAGGCCAGTGCCTTCAAATTGCTGAAGATCAAGCTCGGCCGTGATAACGACAGGGAGATGATAGAGACGGTGAGATCGGTGACCGACGTGCCGATCTTCGTTGATGTCAACCAGGGATGGAAGGACAGGAATTATGCTCTGGAGATGGCCCATTTCCTGAATGAAAACCACGCTGAGTTCATTGAACAGCCGATGCCCAAGGAGCAGATCGATGACATCGCATGGCTGACGGAGAGGAGTCCTTTGCCGATTGTCGCCGACGAGGCACTGCAGACGGTAGATCAGCTCCTCGGCATGAAGGGCATATACAGCGGCATCAATATCAAGCTGATGAAGTGTGGCGGCATGCATGCCGCATACAAGATGATAACAATGGCCAGGCAGATGGGAATGAAGATATTGATAGGATGTATGACAGAAACCTCATGTGCGGTTTCGGCAGCAGCACAGCTATCTCCGCTGGTCGACTGGGCTGATCTTGACGGCAATCTATTGATAGCCAATGATATTTATGAAGGAATGACTGTGGTTGACGGCAGGGTGAAGCTTCCCGTTAGGCCAGGTATAGGCATAATTGAAATTTAATACAGAAGATTCTATATGAATATTAAAGCGCGTCAGGAGGCTGAACACTTTCTGAAAAATGAGACGCAATTTCATCTTGGCATGCTGCCGACAGAACAGGCTAATCCCAGGACCAGCAACCTCGACAGTATATTTGCTCAAAGCACCGGCGAGGGAGTGAAAACACTGTTGTCAGTAGATACGGATATATTTCCGATGGCTGAAAAGATTTTCAGGAGCAGGGAGTATGACAAACTGGTAAAGGACGGAGTGAAGGCAATCTCCGATGGAAAGAAGATTGTATTTTCAGGATGCGGCGCCACTGGCCGTTTAAGTATCCTGCTTGAATCATTCTGGAGATGCTTTTTCAGGGATCTGCGGCAGGATCATCCGGATATCTATGAAAGAGTAAAACATGTTGAGAACTCCGTATTCAGTATTATGACGGGGGGTGATTACGCACTTATCAGGGCTGTGGAGTATTTTGAGGATTACCAGGAATTTGGCAGGCAGCAGGTGAGGGAACTTAATATTAACGAAGGCGATATTCTTGTTGCTATAACCGAGGGAGGTGAGACCTCGTCAGTTCTGGGCACACTTGCAGAAGCTGCTGACAGGGGTGCTGAAGTATTCCTAATGTTTAACAATCCCGCCGATATCCTTTGCAAATATATTGAGCGTTCCAGAAAAGCCATTGAAGATCCTCGTGTTACTGTGCTTGACCTGTACTGCGGACCGATGGCAATTGCAGGCTCCACACGGATGCAGGCAACAACATCGGAACAGCTAATTGCCGGGGCAGCCCTGGAATCAATACTGGGAGGGACTTTCAGCAAGCTGCTTTCAGCTGAAGAACTGAAGATTCTCAATATCAGGGAGATTGATTATGCCGGGGCATACAATGAGATGCTAAATGAACTGCTCTCTGTTGAAAACACGAAGATCCTCGGGGATTATATCCGGATGGAGCACGACATCTACAGCCGGAACGGACTGGTCACCTACTACGGCAATTCCCTGATGCTGGATATCTTCACTGACACTACCGAACGCTCTCCGACATTCATGCTACCGCCATTCAGGAAATATGACGACACTGTTTCGCCACCATCATGGGCTTTTGTCAAGAATCCTCTTCTGCCCACTCCCGAAGCATGGGTAAATGTCCTGGGGCGTACCCCCAGATGTCTTGAGTGGGAGGGGGAACTGTACAGTAAAATGAATGCTCCGCAGGCACTCATATCAGACCCTCCTCAGCTTGATATATCGCAGATCCTCAAATTTCAGATCGGCAATGAAGAGGATAAATCACGTTTATCAAGAAAGCCTAATGTTGCAGTTAATGTGATCAGTCGCCTGGAAGTGACACGGCCGGAATATGAAGACTATCAGGCAGCCTTCAATGAAGAAGCGGAAAAGTACCTGAGCAGATATTCCCTGATAATAGGGACATGCGATGAGGCAGCCAGTTATAAGATATCCTGTTCGCCGCAAAGTTCGGTTTTCAGTCTAATGGACCGGCTGGCAGTCAAGCTTGTACTGAATACGGTTTCGACCGGAACCATGGTTTTAATGGGAAGGGTGTTGGGCAACTGGATGAGCTGGGTTGATGTTACCAACAAGAAGCTTAAAGACAGAGGCATAAGGTTGATTTCCGATATCTGTAACATGAGTTACGAAGAGGCGTGCTATGCCCTCCATGAATCACTGGAAGAATTAAAATCCTACAATTTTTCCGAGAAGGAAAAACCATCGCCGGTTCAGTACACTATTAAGAAGATCATATCTTCCCGGAAGGATTGAGACTTAATTTAGGTCAAACAATTGAAAATTTGTAATACATATTATCAGAAAAAACATTTAACTTGCTTAAGTATTGAAACCAATAATTCCATCTATATAACACAATCAATATTATTTAACCCTAAATCCAATCACATGAGAACAAAACTATTAATGTTGTTTGCGGTTTTGGGACTGATGCTCACACAAGGCATTTATGCTCAGCCTAAGACCGTGACAGGGACTGTCACTGACGCCACGACGGGTGAACCGTTGCCGGGTGTCAATGTGATTATCAAGAACACAACCACTGGTACCAGCACTGATCCGATGGGCAATTATTCCATTACTGTCGCAGCCGGACAGGTCTTGTCGTTTAGCTCATTGGGATATGAAACGCAAGAGGTAAATGTTGGTTCCGCTTCTCGTATTGACGTCAGGCTGAGTTTGGGTACGGAGATGATCGAAGATGTTGTGGTAGTTGCCTATGGTACCCAGAAAAGGGCAAATTTAACTGGTCCTGTATCAACAGTAGATGTGGGCAAGACATTGGAATCCAGACCTATTACAGATGTTGGTCGCGCCCTTCAGGGTTCGACTCCCGGCTTGATTGTTACCACTACCTCAGGTCAGATAGGAGAAGAACCAAACATTAAGATCCGTGGAATGGTGGGTACCATAAGCGGGAATACCGGTAATCCTCTTATTCTGGTAGACCAGGTGGAAGTCCCCAGCCTTAGCTACATTAATCCGGATGACATTGAGAGCATTTCAATTTTAAAGGATGGGTCATCGACTGCAATTTATGGGCCCAGGGCTGCATTCGGAGCTGTTTTGATAACTACCAAGAAAGGTAGTAAAGAAGGCAAGACCAGGGTCTCATATTCAAATAACTTTTCATGGGCAACCCCAACACAGGTTCCACAACATACCCGGGCAGACCTTAACCTACAGTATTCTCTGGATCAGCAGAATGCGCTAAAAACAACTCCCACATATGAGTATGGCTATGTCGGATTCTATTATAATCCTGATGTTGTGGCAAAGGTTAAAAACTGGATTGACACTTATGGTGATGGGAGTGACCTTGGACGAGAGATGGTGGAAGGCAGAGACTTTGAATACAGAGCTGCCGGGGGTGCCTATTTCTACAGGCCATGGGATATATATAACATATACTATAAGGACTGGGCACCTCAGCAGAATCAGAATCTGTCGGTCAGCGGTGGAAATCAAAGTACACAATATAGTATTTCAATGGGTTACATGAACCAGAAAGGTTCTCTTAAGCTTTTTGATGATTTCTATAAGAGGCTTAATACTGCAGGTTCTGTAAGTACGGATGTTACGAAATGGCTTACTGTCAGAGGCAACTATATGTATGCTAAAACTTCTGAAGAAACTCCTTTTCTTTATGCCGCTACCGCTTATGCTCCGATTTATTACCTGTACCGCTGGCATCAGACGTATCCTTATGGCACATACAATGGTTACGAGTTCCGTGGTGGTGTTAATGACCTGAAATCGGCACGCCCGATGGAGGATGATACTTATTATAGTCGTTATACTTTAGGGGCTACAATAAAGTTATTTGAAGGGTTGTCCCTGGATTTTGATTATACTTATGGTCAGACATTTTCCACTCATCACAGGGTGGGGGGCCAGGTCCTTGGGGTTGATTTCTGGAACAGGACCACAGCTCCTGCCAGTGACACCTTCGAAGAAGTGACCAGGGTTTATTCGACTGCATCATATGATTATGCACAGTACAACTCATCCAAGAATCTCAGGAACACCTATAACGGTTATTTGACATATGAGAAAACTTTGGGTGACCATGCCTTCAAGGTACAGACCGGAGTTAACTTTGAAGATGCTGAGTATATTTTTCATTCATCAAAAAGGAACCTTGTATATGATTTTGATAAACCGGAAGTGAATCTTGCCGGGGGAGATCAGTCTGCATCATCAAGTCATTCATGGTGGTCAGTGGCAGGGTTTTATGGCAGGCTGAATTATGCCTTTAAAGACAGATACATACTGGAACTTAACGGTCGTTATGATGGTTCTTCAAGATTCTCTGATGTTGACCGCTGGGGATTCTTCCCATCAGCTTCTGCTGCCTGGATTGTCACTGAGGAGGATTTCGCCAAACCGCTGTTGCCTTATCTCAGCACCCTGAAACTGAGGGCCGCTTATGGTTCAATCGGCAACCAGGATGTGCCTCTTGCAGCATTCATTCCTACCCTAACGGTTACAAATCCAAGTGCCTCTGGTGCATACTGGCTGATTAACAATAATTTTGTTCCATACATTAATCATAATCCCAGCTCTCCTATGCCGGCTTTGGTGGATCCTTCACTAACATGGGAAATGGTTACTACCTTTGATGCCGGAGTAGATGCCAGGTTCTTTAATAACCGCCTTGGGATAACGTTTGACTGGTATCAGAGAAAAACGACGGGAATACTCTCACCGGGTGAGACAGTCCCGGCTTCAATTGGGGCTCCATCTGCAAGAAGGAACTTCGGTGAGCTTACAACTAATGGCATCGAATTGGCAGCAGACTATAATCACACATTTGCAAATGGTTTAAGAATAACACTTACAGGTGCATTCTGGGATTATAAAACTGTAGTAACAAAATATGAATCGGCAGAGGATCCTTTAATCAGCTCGACATATTATGAAGGGAAAGTCCTTGGCGAAATATGGGGTTATAAGACGGAGGGGCTCTTTCAGCATGATGATTTCGTATGGGACGGGGATGCAATCCGCCAGATAGTAGTAAATACCCAATCAAAAAACCAGATGGCAGAGGGCGTAGCCAATCAATATTTGCTTGAGTCAGGATTATTCAAATTCAGCCCGGGCGATGTAAGATTTGCTGACCTCAATGGCAATGACTCAATTGAATACGGCACCAACACAGTCGGTAACCCGGGAGACAGGACCGTAATCGGAAATACTCAACCCCGTTATCAGTTTAGTTTCAGTGTTGGGGGAGACTGGAAAGGATTTGACCTGAGGGTTTTCTTCCAGGGTGTAGGAAAACGTAACCTTTGGGCTACTGGTAACATGGTACTTCCGGGGTGGTATGGCGCCGAAGCCAACTTTGCTCATACAATTGATTACTGGACTCCGGAAAATACAGATGCTTTCTATCCAAGACCAATGGAATACAGTCAGATTGGGAAATGGAATTACCTACCAAATGACAGATACATTCTGAATATGGCTTATGTCAGGCTGAAGACTCTGACATTTGGATATACACTGCCGCATAACCTGACCAGCAAGATCCAGGTTGAAAAACTGAGAGTTTACTTCAGTGGCGAGAACCTGTTTGAGTTTGATAAAATGGGCGATATACCAATAGATCCTGAACTCGACTGGACCGCTGCAACGAGTGCTGACGGTCGTTCCTATGGAAGAAGTTATCCTTACAGAAGAACCCTGGCATTTGGTGTCCAAGTACAATTCTAAAACATATAACTATGAAAGGAAAAATATTTTTAATTATAACGATACTTCTGGGTCTGACAGGTTGTGAAGATTATCTGGACCGGAAGAATCTGGATTCCTTCGATGATGCCAACTTCTGGGTAAATGAAGGAAACCTGAGACTTTATGCAATGGGCAATTATGCAGGATATTCAAGCATCAGACCCGGATATTTCTACGGATATGGTACTGGTTTTGCCTACGGTAACTTTTTTACATTTGGACCATGGTCTGATGAGTACAGTTCAAGTTCGATATGGACTCAGAACACTGCAACTTCCGGAAACGGATGGGACTTTACATGGGTAAGAAGGCACAACCTGATGATAGATCGAGTTCAGGGGATGACACTCTCTGATGAGGCAAAGAATCACTGGTTAGGCGTAGCGAGATTTTTTAGGGCTATGGAGTATTCAAAACTTGCTGCTTTATTTGGCGATATACCCTGGTATGATAAAGAAATCTTCCCGGGTGACTATGAGGTCATCTACAAAGACCGTGATCCGGTTGAATTTGTGGTTGGCAAAATCGCTGAAGACTTCGAATATGCTGCTGCAAACGTCAGGGAAGATGATGGCATGCTCCAGGTAAACCGTAATGTGGTACTGGCTTATATGTCCAGGCATTTGCTGTATTTCGGGACCTATTTGAAATACCACAATATTGATCTGCAAGTAGCTTCTACCATGCTCGAAAAGGCAAAGTGGGCAGCAGAACAGGTAATGAACAGCAATAAATTCGAAGTTGCTGACGATTATAGGGGGTTGTTTACTTCTGAAGACCTGAGTACAAATAAAGAGGTGATATTTTACCGTCAGTATGCTGATGCGAAAGCTACTCACTCTTTGGTCTCATATAATAATCAGGAAGCTCAGACCGGAACAACCCTTAAAATGGTCAATACCTACCTCAGCACTGATGGCCTGCCTATCAAACAGTCGCCGCTATATGACTATGCCGCCGATAACGGGATCAGATATCCGGCTGCCCAGTTTGAAAACAGAGACCCTAGGATGCTTGCCACAATGGTTGACTCAATCAGAATAAACCAGGTTCACAGCGCATATTCGACCACAGGATTCCTCTCCCTGAAGTTCCTTCCCGTAGGAGCCAATTCTGTTGATCCGAAATATAACAGTTCAACCAACTCAACCGACGCCCCGGTTATGAGATACGGAGAGGTTTTGCTGAACTATGCTGAGGCTGCGGCTGAACTCGGACAGTTTACCCAGACTGATGCAGACAAGACCATTAATCTTTTACGCGACCGTAATATCAAAAAGAACAATGAAGGTCCCGACATGACAAAGCTTCCACCAATGACAGTTTCCGGAACAACGGTATTTGCCAACGGAGTGGAGATTAACGATCCTGACAGAGACCCGACAGTCAATCCTCTTATCTGGGAGATCCGAAGAGAACGTTGTGTGGAGCTGCTGGGTGAAGGCTTCCGAAAGGCTGACCTGAGACGCTGGAAGAAATTTGAATATCTGAATACTCTTGAGACAGCGTCCGGTCCCACAACACTTGGCAAGGGTGCACTTGTTGACCTGATGGCCTTTTCGGCAGCTGACAGGCAAAAGATTGTCAAGGCAGTACACTTTTGGCTTCCGGTCCCTGGAGACAGCACAAAGAGTTTCATATATAATCTGTATGACTCCAATATGCGTCGGGATTGGGTACCAGGTGACTCATTCTATGAGAGACAATATCTGAACAGTGTTCCTCTGGATCAGATAAAGCTCTACAGTGATATGGGCTTTAACCTCACACAAAACTCAGGCTGGTAGAGCTTTATAGAACACGCAAAGAAGCAGAATCAGGGTTAGTTGTAGCAGAGACGCTGAACTCAGCGTCTCTGCATTTTTGGTGCGCCCGGCATGGGCGATAACTATAGGGTGAGAGTCCAGAACTCGCCCTGAACAGTGGGAAGCGTTAGCCAAAGGCAAGGGTGCCCGCCGTGAGGCGGGATCTGAAGGAAGCCGGAGGCTACGTATGGTTATTTGGAAACAGTGGAAACGGATAAGGACCAGAATAGCTAACCTCGTTAAGCTGGGCGTAAAGAAACAAAAGGCTTACGAATGGGCGAACACGAGGAAGGGTTATTGGCACATTGCTGGTAGTAACATCCTCAGCACGACTATTACCACAGAGCGTCTCCGCCTTGCTGGCTGCGTTTTCTAATCGGACCACTTCAGTAAGGTAAAAGTTGTTTCTTGGGGAACCACCGTATACGAGACCCGTACGTACGGTGGTGTGAGAGGTCGGAAATTGAAATAGGAGGAATCCTATTTCAATTTCCTCCTACTCGATTGGGCAGTGATGCATCCACTCTTATAAGCTTGATTTGCCAACGTCTGACAACCTGCAAATTAAAAATTTGCCAGGATGTATGACATAAACCTTATGTACGGTTTCCCCGACGCTGCATTAACACCAGATAGGTAAAGGGGCTGATTATGAGGGCAATCGATTGAATAATAGTCATATATTCAATTCACTAATGCTTTTTCGAGACAGAATTAGGTTTTCCGACAGGCCTTTGACAGAATATTTATTAAAAATAACAACTTGTCATACATCTTATTCTGAAAACATTTATCTTGCTCTGCGTATTGGAATACTCAATCAGCGCCGGGCCATGACCCGGATCAATACTATCAGACCCGCGATTGAAAGAGTTTGAATTAATGTTGTAACTTGCCCAATTGAATGTTATATGGTGGTCAAGCACCATCTGATTACTTGATAGAACCCGAAATACTAACTTAAAACATTGATTTATGTTGATGTCAAAAAAAATGACCGAATGGTGTAAGCGCTTTATGGTGTCAGTGTTTGCACTGCTTCTTGTTTCCTGGACGTTATCCGCCCAGACTACAAGAGTGACCGGCAAGGTTACAGACAACGCCGGTCTGCCTATCCCGGGGGTGACGGTACTGATTGAAGGTACTACTACCGGTGTGGCAACAGATTATGATGGCACATACTCGATTGAGGTCCCCTCAAACGGTGTGCTTCTCTTCTCTGCTATCGGAATGGAGAGTCAGAGAGTGCCTGTCAACGGCAGGTCAGTCATAAACCTGACAATGGCTGAATCATCCGTGATGGTCGAGGAGGTTGTGGTTACCGCCCTCGGTATCGAAAAGGAGAAGAAAGCCCTGGGCTATGCTGTCCAGGATCTCAAGAGCGATGAGATCATGAGGAACAAGCAGACAAACGTTATCAACTCGCTGGCAGGCAAGGTTGCCGGGGTAAATATCACCCAGTCAAGCGGTTCGGCTGGGGCCGGTTCAACCATAATTATCCGCGGAGGCAACTCGGCGAGTGAGTCACGTGACAACCAGCCCCTGTTCGTGGTTGACGGTATAATCTATGATAACTCAACCGTGAACAGCGGAGACTCGGGGACCGACGGGATGACAAGGAATGCAACCTCATTCGGTAACCGCGTCATGGATATTAACCCGGATGATATTGAAAGCATGTCGATCCTTAAGGGCGCTGCCGCTTCTGCATTGTATGGTTCGCGCGCTGCAGACGGTGTGGTTATCATCACAACAAAGAGAGGAAGTGAAGGTCCTGTGAAAATTGACTTCAATTCAAAATATTCATACTCCTGGACTGGTATTCTTCCTGAACTGCAGGGTGTATACGGCAGAGGATTTTATAACCAGGCCGGTGTGTTCAGTGACTTTACCACCCAGTCATGGGGCAATCCGATCACCGGTGCTGTCTATGACAACGTGGGCAACTTCTTCCAGGGAGGCAATGTATTCGATAACAGCCTGAGCATTTCCGGCGGAAGCAAGAGCAACAGCTTTTATCTCTCTGTCTCCAATTTTGACCAGACCGGCGTTGTGCCCCTGACCGGGTATGACAAGACCACATTCCGTTTCAATGGTGAACAGAAGTATGGCAAGCTGACAGTAGGTGCAAACGCGGCCTATTCGATTTCAAATACGGCAAAAACGCTGACGTCAGCCGGACTATATAACGGTGGTGGAAACGGCACCATGACTGCTACCTACGGATGGGCACGCAGTGATGATATGTCAAAATACCTGAACGAAGACGGGTCCAAATATAGGAGATTTGAAGGACTGCTGGAATTGGCAGATGAGGTAGAAAATCCTTACTGGATCATCAACAAGAACAAACTTACCGATGAAGTCAACCGTTTCACCGGTGGTATCAATGCCTCTATAGACGTGACTGAATGGTTCAACATTCTCTACCGTGTAGGTTACGACACCTACAAGAGCGGGGCTTATACCTATATCGCTCCAGGAGGATCCGTGCTTGAGAAATACCAGGATGGCCGCCTTAGTAAGAGCAGCTCCGATTATGAGTTTATTACATCAAACCTGATGCTCAATTTCAACAAGACTTTTGGGGACTTCGATCTGAACCTACTTCTTGGTCATACAGTCGAGAATACCAACAGGGTATTGCGGACAAACTGGGGTTACGGTTTCTCCACTGCAGGTACGATAAGCTTTGCAAATATTGTTGACGACACCAAATTCTTCACGGAAAGAAACATAACAAAACGACTGGTGGGTGCCTTCGGTGAATTCAGAGCCTCATACAAAAGCATTGCATACCTTACGGTAACAGGACGAAACGACTGGTCGTCAACGCTGCCCATAGAGAACAGGTCCTATTTCTATCCTTCAGTATCGGGTAGCCTTGTATTTACGGAGCTGCTTCCGAAGAATGACATACTCTCATTCGGAAAGATTCGTGTCTCCTGGGCACAGGTTGGTAAGGATGCCGATGCCTATGCCACGAACACCTATCTCTGGGCACCCCAGGTGGTCAGCGCTCATTTCGTGGGTGTCGGCAACAGCTGGACAGGAGGAAGCCCGAACCTGGTTCCTGAGATTCAGACATCAACCGAGTTTGGTGCGGAATTACAATTCCTTAAAGGCAGGCTGGGCTTGGACTTTACATACTACAACAGTGTAACCAAAAACCAGCTGGCAAGTCCCCGTCTCGCCCAGTCGACCGGCTATATCTTCCTGACGCTGAACAGCGGCTCGGTACACAACAAGGGTATGGAGCTCTCAATTAACGCCACTCCTGTAAAGAGCCGGGATTTCACCTGGGATCTGACCCTGAACCTCTCCGGGAACCGCGGTACCCTGGGTGAATTTCTCCCGGGTGTAGGGTTGTTCTATGTGACAGATGTTCAGATTGGAGGTGTAAAAGCTGCCTCGATCCCCAACGGAGGATACTTCCTTGGTCTGACAGGCGATTACTGGGAGAGAGAAAAAGACGAGGAGGGTAACGAGATTCCCGATGGAAGGTACCTGATTGACGAAGTTACCGGACTCTACCAGAACACAAAGGTTACAACCAACGTCATTGGTAACCGTGAACCGGATTTTATCGGCGGACTGAATAACAATTTCCGTTATAAGAACCTGAACTTCTCCTTACTGTTTGACATAAGGAAAGGTGGAGATATCTACAACGGTACAGAGTATTTCCTTACAGTGAATGGCTTGAGCATGAGGACTCTGGATCGTGAATCCGTCACTGTTACAGGCGTCTCCTCTTCAACCAATGAACAGCTTTCCTATACCTATCAAGCCGGGCAGACCTACACTATAGGCGGTGCTTCATATTCAGGTGAGTATATGATACAGCAATACTGGTTAAACTATGCCAATAATGCCTACAATTTCATGACCAGTACTAACTGGTTAAGGCTTCGCTCCATGTCGCTATCATACGACTTTGGCGGACTGCTTGGAAACAACAAGTATATAAAAGGCCTCTCCGCTTCGGTAGCAGGATATAACCTATGGCTATGGACCAACTATAAGGGTATGGACCCCGAGGTCAGTGTTTCCGGTTCAGGAACGGGTGGCTCAGGCTCAATGGGTATCGACTATTGCGGTGTTCCTGCAACAAGGAATATCACATTCGGCCTCAATGTCACATTTTAATAACGGATTTAACAATACACGATTATGAAAAAGATATTGTATATAACATTAAGTCTGATCTTTCTTTTAGGGTCTTCCTCCTGTGAGAAGTGGCTGGATGTCAATGTTGACCCTGATAACCCAAATGATAAGAGTGCGACCCCGGAAATAAGGCTTCCGTGGATTCAGCACTATTACATGTACGCGTGGGGAACGGCCAATACCCGGTCAAGTTTTATTGCCGGACTATTGACCTACAACTTTTCTGCTACTAACTCAAACAGCAGACTTGCTGCCTGGAACCCGATCCAGGCAAGTGGTACAACCGTTTACCAAAACTGGTTCCTGGGTGCGGCAGTCAACCTTAAACCTATGATTGAAAGAGCCGAAGAGGTTGGTGCTTATCATTATATGGGGGCTGCCTACTGTATCAAGGCTATGGGTTTTCTCATGATGCTCGATATTTACGGGGAGATGCCTTACACTGAAGCCATGACCGGGAAATATAATCCTGTCTACGACCAGGGGGATGTCATCTATAAAGGATGCATGGCAGATCTCGACAAAGCCATAGAATACTTCGGCATGGCACAGGAGGCAGGTGCTCCTGCTCTTTCTGAGGGAGATACATGGAATTATGGCGATGTCAACAAATGGATCAAGTTATGCTATGGTCTCAAAGCCCGCTATCTGCTACAGGTCTCAAAGAAATCCATTTATGATCCTGATGCAGTTCTTGCCGCTCTTCAGAATGCTCCCCAGTCAAATGACGAGAACATTATCATGAAGCATTATAATGTGGAAGGTGATGCCACCAACTTCACAGTTGGCGACCCCTACCAGGCCAACTCCACATGGAACTCTGCTGCATACGGAACATCTCAGCGTTCAACCAGGTGGTTTGCCAACTTATTGACAAACAACTATACAGGTGGTTCTGGCGTTATTGACCCCCGTATGTCAAAGATACTTCCCGCTATGATGACAAATATTGACTTGAACGCCTCAGGTGATATAGTAAGCTACGATTGGGCCAGGGACATTGGCGTGGATATGATGAACTCGGATATTCGCCAGAACAGCGGTCCGACCACCGCATCATATGCAACATCAGAAATGGTAATAACCTATTCCATTACCGATGATACAGAAAGAGCTGCATTCATAGCTGCTGTGCCACATCCTTATACTGTCACCGAGACATCAGTTGAGGTAACTTATCCGAAAGGTGCATTTTACATCAACACTACCAACTATAAAAGGGCAGGTGATACCGTATATGTAAACATGAGATCCAACAGCATGTCAACCAGCGGAAGGTCTGTTACCGATATGTATTGGTATCCCTCAAGCACCGCTCAGGCTGTAGGGGGCACAGGCAGCTTCTTTGTCAGACCTGACTCTGATTCTGACATTCTTACCTACGCCGAGATGTGCTTCATCAAAGCCGAGGTATACCTCAGGCAGGGTAATGCGCCGGAAGCTTTCACTGCCTACAGGGCAGGCATTCAGGCCAGCTTCGACCGTATGCAGAGAAAGCTCAATGAGTGGCAGGCCGCCGGCACCGTCAACCCGGATCAGAAGCCTATGGATGAGAGTGACATTGCAGCCTATCTGGCTAGTGCAGCTGTGGTACAGACTGCTTCGGCACTGACGATGGCTGATATTATCCAGCAGAAAATTATTGCACTGGGATTCAATATGCAGAACTGGAATGATATGCGCCGGTTCAACTACAGTGCAGGGAACATTGGCAGTCTTGGAGTTGTATACAGAGACTACAAGAGACCTTATGAATTTACAGCAACCAATATCATGACCGGGTCAAGTCCTTCCGATCCGACCTACTGGTTCCGCCGGTTCAACCACAGCACCCATGAAAGCAACTACAACAATGAGCAGTTGATGGCATCAAATCCTCTTGCAATGCAGGATGCCATATGGAGTGATCCCGTCTGGTGGGATAAGGAGTAATTTTTTAATGTATAAACTCAAAGCAGGGGTGCCAGGGATTTCCTGACACCCCTTTTATTAGTGCGTCCGGCAAGGTAAAAGTTGTATCTTGGGGAACCGCCATATACGAGACCCGTACGTACGGTGGTGTGAGCGGTCGGAAAATGAAATAGGAGGAATCCTATTTCAATTTCCTCCTACTCGATTGTTCGATAATTTG